>Ga0129310_1001050_pt1 | contig 26681 bp, 31 predicted proteins | sample Go1ome_2_FD_94433 | JGI IMG/M metagenome (GOLD analysis project Ga0129310, IMG submission 94433) | Western lowland gorrila individual fecal microbial communities from Wisconsin, USA - Go1022A metagenome | ecosystem: Host-associated > Mammals > Digestive system > Large intestine > Fecal | place... | reverse complement strand
TTTTCGAGCCTAGTACCGCTGCGAGTGATGAGTAGCGAGAGCGTGCCTGCGTTGATATGTTATATCCCAAACAACCGATTTGTAACCTGAATGTTTCGTGCGTCCGTCACTTACGCTGTGCAAAGGTATTAGTGCTTCTTGCGGTCCCGGATCATCCGCACAAGATCCCGGATCGACACAAATCCAACGGCTGCTGCACCAACGCAGAACCAAATATATGCTGCATACTGATAAATTGTAAAAGCGGTTTCACTCATAATCATAATAAAGACCTCCTATCTGTTTCTATGCATTCTCCAAAGAAAGAGTAACCTTATGATCCGGCTCATACTCTTTCAATCTGTTATAGTCAAATTCATAACTGCTCGTTAATCCACCAATTACATTTACAACGATTGGCACAACCAAAGAGCAAATGTTTCCAATGACATCATTCATACCGGTAAAACCTAATGTGAAATATGCCAACACACCGGCAAATACTCCGGCAAATACCGATACCGTTGCTACTGCAGGCGAAATCTTCTTCCAAAAAGCACCCATAACAAAAGATGCACATGGTGCTGCAAATATGATACCGGAGAAGATATCCAACGTAACCATAGATTTTCCTTCAAAGAACATAACAACAATTGCCATGATCACACCAATGATAACCGTCATGATCTTACCAAATCGTTTCTGCTCTGCTTCCGTTGCATTTTTCTTAATATATCTCTTGTAAATATCTACCGTGCAGATTGCCTGCGCACCGGCTAAGATATCACCACCGGTAGAAAGTCCTGCCATGAAGATCATCAGTACAAAGAGAATACTTCCGGCACCACCACCAAATACTACCTTGTATATATATGGTGCAATATCCGATGTAGAAGAAAGCACACCATCTGCAAGATTCAAGCTAAGTCCGGCACCACCAAATACGTTACCGCAAAGAAGTGGAATTGGCATCCATGCAAATACAGTTCCCATAATGTAAGCAAACAATAAAGACTTCGAATTAGCAGTCGATACAGCCTTTGAATAATAACCCTGATCCAACAGGATCTGTCCCATACATACGATCACACAGATGATACCATAGTTAAGACCCGGCATAGATACCGGATTCAAAGCATCCGGATTATAGTTATTATTTGCTGTATTGGTAGCTGCATCTAACATTCCCTGATAAATGGCATCCATTCCGAAATGCTTCAAAATGATCGGAACCGTACAGATCAGGATCAATGAGATTACAATAAACATAATAAAATCATTTACAACGGAACCCTTAAGACCGGCATTTGCAATGTAAAGTGCAACGATCAGGATTGGAATTGCTGCTGCAATCTTATATGGCATTCCGAAGATTGTGTGGAATACGACACCAAGACCAATACCCTGCGACAACAGGATGTATAATGTGAGCAAAAACGCAAACAATACAAAGATCAGTGACAATGTCTCACCATACCGCACCCGAATGAACTCAACAAATGTCGTACACTTTGGCATTTTCTTACGAATACACATAACAAGCGGAATAAAAATAAAGAACGGAAGCATGGAACCCCATGCATAATTGATACCGCCGGAGATTCCCAACGTCATACCCTGTTCCGCAGAGCCCATGATCGTCATCGCCCATACCCAGGATACCATAACGCTCGATGTAACCAGACCAATCGGAAGTCTTCGTCCACCTGCTACAAAATCATCTACACCTTCTCCTGAAAACTTATTGGCAATTACAGTTGAGATGGTGAGGAACACAACCGCAAGCACTGCCATTATAATATACCCTGTCATAATCTTATCCTCTCTTTCTTACATATCTTCTAACAATTTCTTATAGACATCCGGACGGAAGTCCATCTCTCCGGCTGCCGGATTTGTTTTCCACAGGGAACGGTCTGCCAATGACAGATCGATCGTTGCATAAGAAATGGTCTGTTGACCGTTATCCCGATCTCCTCCGTAGCAATAGACATCATTTTCAAAAAACGGTGTTGTCTTCGGCCCTAAAATGCAGCTTCCTCCCGCAAAATATGTCTCCATGTCATATCCTACAAGATTCGCACTTGCAAGGAATATGGAATTGCAAATGACTGCATAATCCAATGTGGAGTAATATTGACGGAATGATTTCTGACAACCCGGCTTATTGACCTCTAACAGCTCCGCAGTCGGATTGAGGTAAAGCCTTGCACCTTTGTGTACATAATATCGAATCAGCTCCGGGAACTGATAGGAATCATAACAGATACCTAAGCCGATCGGTCCCCATGGGGTATCGATCATAAATGGGCTGTCTCCTTTTTCACACCATGTATTTTCCGTATCAAACGGATGAATCTTTCGATATGCACCGATGATACCTTCCGGACCGGTTACAAATGCGGAATTAAACAGGCAGTCCCGATCCTTGTCATACTCGGCCGCTCCATACACAATATAGGTGCCATATTGTTTAGAGATCTCTGCCATTGCCTGACAGCTTGGACCATCTACCGGCTCTGCCGCCTTTTTCTTATCCTCCATTGCAATATCCTCATGTATGAAATAGTCATATCCCATGAGGCACATTTCCGGAAACAATATAAGATCAGCACCCTGCTTGGATGCCGCTGTAGCAATCCCTTTCATGCGTTGTAGATTGTTTTCCTTCTTGCCGGCATCCGGTTTGAAATTCACAACCGCTACCGTTAACACATCCTGCTCGTACATATAAGCATCTTTCCTTTCTTCTGTATATTTCCCCCGAATGTGTTATTTAATTAATTAAATAAAAAGAAAGACGCCAAGTATTCACTACTTAGCGCCTTTGCTGTTAATAATATTAACCATTCACCTGGTTACTGTCAATATTGCAAATGCATTTCAAAAAAATGAAAAGATTTTGTCTTTTTCTGATTTATTAAATTATGTGATATCTATTATATCGTTCAAAACGTATCAGATATTATACATACTGCTTTAATGTATCAACCATGTCTAACTTCTCCCATGGCAGATCCAAGTCTGTACGTCCGAAATGGCCGTATGCCGCAGTCTGCTTGTAGATTGGACGGCGAAGATCCAACATCTTAATAATTCCTGCCGGGCGAAGATCAAAATGCTTGCGGACAATTCCTACTAACTCTTCCTCTGACAATCTGCTTGTTCCAAAGGTATCTACACGAACCGAAGTTGGCTGTGCCACACCGATTGCATAAGACAACTGGATCTCGCACTTTTCCGCCAGACCTGCTGCTACAATATTCTTAGCTACATATCTTGCAGCATAAGCAGCGGAACGGTCTACCTTGGTGCAATCCTTACCGGAGAATGCTCCACCGCCATGACGGGCATATCCACCATAAGTGTCTACAATGATCTTACGACCGGTAAGACCGGAGTCACCATTTGGTCCACCGATAACGAAACGTCCGGTTGGATTGATAAAGAACTTTGTCTCATCATCTACCATATCTGCCGGAAGGATCTCGTCAAATACATACTTCTTAATATCTGCATGGATCTGCTCCTGCGACACCTCCGCATCATGCTGGGTCGATAATACAACTGCCTCAAGACGGAATGGCTTACCATTCTCATCATACTCTACTGAAACCTGTGTCTTACCATCCGGGCGAAGGTAAGGAAGCGTTCCATTCTTACGAACCTCTGTCAATCTTCTTGCAAGTTTATGTGCTAAGCTGATCGGATATGGCATATACTCTTCCGTCTCATTGGATGCATAACCGAACATCATACCCTGATCTCCGGCACCGATCGCCTCGATATCCTCATCACTCATCAAGTTCTCTTTTGCTTCTAATGCCTTGTCTACACCCATTGCAATATCGCTTGACTGCTCATCAATCGCTGTGATGACACCACAGGTATCACAGTCAAAACCATATTTGGCACGATCATAACCGATCTCACGGATCGTCTCACGAACAATCTTCTGAATGTCTACATATCCCTTTGTAGAGATCTCGCCCATTACTAATACAAGACCGGTTGTAATTGCTGTCTCACAGGCAACACGGCTGTTTGGATCCTGTGCCATCAATGCATCTAATACTGCGTCAGAGATCTGGTCACAGATCTTATCCGGATGTCCTTCGGTAACCGATTCCGAAGTAAAAATTAATTTCTCCATAATGTATGGTTCCTCCTATAAAATAAAACTGGGTTGGTGCACGGACACTGAGTGAGGGAATGTTCACTTCGTAAGCAAATATCCACTTCGTAAGCACAGCTTACTCAGTGTTGTGCGTTCGCTACATCTCCTTCATAATCCTTGACCTTGGATTATGAGGTTGTTTTTCCAGACAATCTTATAACGGATGAAACATCCTACAGATCAAAAAAGTACACTTGCAGGATACAAGCAAGCTTGTCCTCTGCAAGTATATTTTTCGATCTATAAGAAATGCTTTGCATTTCTTATAAGATCATCCTACAAAAAAACTTCAAATCCGCGAGGATTTGAAGTTTATGTGCTCACTATATTCAAATCCTCTTATTGACCGAGTATCTCAACTCGCTTCAGGCCGGCACCTTCCAAACAATGGGGTTGCCGTGGCTTCGTAGTCCCTTCTGACTCCACCACTCTGAATAAGAGAAGTTTCTTTGCAATTCATGAACTGCTTTCGCAATTCACGTACATCATACATCATACATGTTCATTCGTCAAGGATAGATTAACTTTTTGCCGACACAATTTCTTTCCTGTCTTCTATTCCACAAATCCATACCTCCCCGACATATAAAAATGAATTGACTTTACCATACCCATTTTTTATAATATTAGTTAACATCTATTACGGAAGGGGGAATATTATATGAACATTATCCAGATCATGCTGCATCGTGCCACACTAGGCATGACAATTGCAGAAGATGTATATAAGGGTGATCAGTTATTAGTTCCAAAAGGAACCGTCATCAATAATGAAGTTATGAACATTCTACGATATTCCTCGGTCATTTCCATTGCTGTTTACGGTGAAGATGCCTCCCGACAGCAGATCACTCCCGAAAATATTCCGGCACCTACTCACTCTGAGAAACTGCGACAGACAACGGAATTCAAACAATTCGAGCAGACGTTTCACGAGACAACCGAGACATTCCATAACCGTTTAAATGATATCGCCCGCCGTAATGAAGACATCAATTTTGACGAAATGTTCCGCTCTGCAGAGGAGATCATGTCCGGACAGACAAATACTTATGCATTAATGGATATTCTGTCAAACATCCGATACTTTGATGATGCCACCTATGCACATTCGTTAAATGTAGCCCTGCTCGCCAACATTCTTGGACGGTGGCTGCACTATGATGAAGAGCAGCTAAAACTCTTAACCGTTGCCGGATTGTTGCACGACATCGGCAAAGTCCTGATCCCGGTTGAGATCATCCAGAAGCCTGGACGTCTTACCAAAGAAGAATTTGATATTATTAAGCAGCATCCTTACAAGGGATACCGTCTGCTTCAGGAAAAGAATGTCGATGAACGTATTGCCCAGGTTGCCCTCATGCACCATGAGAAATGCGATGGCAGCGGCTATCCGATCGGTCTGCATGGTGACAAGATCAATGAACTTGCCAAGCTGATCACGATCGTCGATATCTACGAGGCAATGACTGCCAACCGGTGCTATCACGAAGGGATCTGCCCATTTGATGTCATCCGTATGTACGAGGATGACGGCTATCGGCGTTATGACCCAAAGTATCTTGTTCCTTTCCTTCAAGGCATTTCCGATACTTATCTGCATAACACCGTCCTGTTAAATGACGGTAGCAGAGGCGAAGTCATTCTGACCAACAAAGCCAAGGTCTCACGTCCGAGTCTGCTTGTGGACGGACAATACTTAGATCTTACCATGCACCCGGAACTTAATATTGTTGCAATACTATAAAGGGGCTGTCACACCATTCGCATACAGCCCCTTTACTATATTCTGAAACATTCTTTCACATTCTGTCAAATTTCATATATTTCCCTGGTTATTCCTTTAATATAACAAGCCGGTCACCCGTCTTTATCTGATCATTTTCTAATTCATTTAACATCCGGATCCGATCCACCGTTGTATAATATGCCTTGGCAATACTCCACAGGGTATCCTCCTTTTTCACAATATATCCGATAACTCCCGGCAAAGCTTTCTTTTGCTCCTGATCAATGGAATGACGCTCCATATCCAGAACCGCACGTGCCGTTTCATTGGTAAATGCCAATACCTCCAAAGACACTTCTGCCTTGATCTCCATATCATTTTCCCCGGACTGCACAGCCATAATGCTGTCTAAGAATGGCATGATCGAATACGTCACCCCTTCCCTCATACCCGGCACTTCAATTTCATAAGAAAATGGAATATCATAATTTACCGAAGACAATGCTCCATTTTCTTCCTTATTCAGATATGTGATCTGCGCACTGACCACACCCTCTACTACAATTCCTTTCGCTGTTGCCTGCGTATCATCAATAGATACCGCTCCTTCCACATTACAGATCTGAAGAATGGACTGCTGTTTTGGCATCGTCAACGTATCCACAACCTTCGTCTTAGCACAATTGCGGATCAGTAAATGCTGCATGCCAAAGTTTCGATACTGCGGCACGATCTCCATCCGGGTAGAATATGCATCTCTTACCAGTTGCAGGTTTTCTGATCCATATAATTTGACCTCTGCCGTAAATTCACCGGAAAGCTCCACAATCCGGTCATGCCCCTTTTCATCCGGAACAACTGCAATATGATACTGGTCAAGGCTTAAAAAACTACCGGATACCATGTCTGCATCTGATCCATCCACATCCATACGTTGTTCAAACGGCACCTCTACCGTGAAATATTGAATTGGCATACCCTCTTCTTCCGCCGTATACACCAAAAAGATATTTAGTGTTCCGGTTGCCATAATATATCCATCTTCCGGTTTCAGCATCGTTCCGGTTAAGGACATACTCTTCCAGATCACCTGATAGATATCCGGCTTGTTTGCAGGAATTTCCACTGATTCTGACACCTGTAATTTCTTTGTCTCCTGGAGCTTCAGACACATCGTGGAATAACTCTGACTCAGCACCTCTATGCATTCTTCTCCCGACACCTCACTAATTGCATCAAACCTCTCCTGTTCTTTCACCTGATAATCCAATCCGATCAATGCTTTCATACTCACCTTCCGGGAATGTAACATCGTCACTGTCAGATCATTCAGACTTGCCCGTACCTCTATGTAATCCGTTTCTTTCGTGCCATCTGCATTCACATATTCAATAAACGGAACCTTTCCCGTCAGACTGTCAAATACATTTCCTTCCTTATCTCCCCCATATAATATCCGGTAATGCAGACTGCCCTTTACCTGAAACCGGTCCACCATCGCCTGCGTCTCTTCTATCACTACATTTCCTTTTACCAGAATCAGGCGTTCCATATCCAACAGATTTTCCGAAACATTAATGGCATCATCTATCGTAAACTGCATCGCATTCTTCACCTTCCATGTATAATTCTCAATTCTTTGTTTTACGAACTCCATATAACCTCCTACTTGTCATCCTGATAACATCCTCTACTCCTCATTATATGAATCATCGACACAGAATATGCCCAATCTCTATCGAAAATTCACCTGTACATCATACAATTCACATTTCACCGCAATCCATGGATATGTTACTTTATGATCTGCTAATGTTGTCGTCTCTACCGATTCTAAATCCGTATCTACATAGATTGCATTCTCCGCAAGGTACAGCTCCGTCATCTTCACATTCAGATCGGTCCGGTCCTGTGCTCCGTATCCTACCACAATATACAAATATTCTTTTGTCCGGTATGTCAGCCTAAATGGTTCCTTTTTCTTATCCCTTATAATCTCCTTAAGCTCATCCGGTAGTTTGCTCTCATCACAGATCGTATAATCCAAATCTTTTATCTTCTTATCCCCGCTCTTTTCTAACCGGCACCCACAAAGTGCCGCAATTAAGAATATTATGCTCACTACAACGATAGAGATATATCCTGCCTTCCGCATCCACATGTCCTCCCGCCATAAATTCCGAACACCCTATACAAAATGCCGGTTCTACCACCATACTATGCCGATTGGCAGGATTTCATGCAAACACAAAATGTATATCTTTGCACCCGCACGGATTTGCGAAGCAATTATCTTCCCCGCAAAGTGCGCATCCTTAACAGAGTGTTTTTGCTTTATAGGACGAACCTTCCTATAAAGCAAAAACGGCTGCCGTATTACTACGACAGCCTCACACACATTCCTATTTATCTAAACTGATGTCCTCCAAGCGTATATTTTGCGTTGCGGATGCGACGGGAGAAGAACAGATAATTCTTCATCTCTTTGCTCTTACCATTTACTTTCACCGTGGTAGATCCCTCTAACGCTTCTATCGCAGCCCTACGGCAGGTCTTCATAACCTTGGTCATCTTACCGGATTCCACCTGCTCGTCATAAAGACTCAGGGCTTTACTCATATGCCCGTTTCTCACCGGTGAAAACTGACCTCTCTGATAGATCACACCTTTTACCGAGTTCGGGAACTGCTCACTCTTCTTACGATTCATCACTACAATACCAACTGCTTTCTGTCCGGCGTAACTCTCACCTCTTGCCTCACAGTATATAATACTCGTCATGTAACGAAGTTCGCTTTCTGTATACTCTCTTACCTGATCCTCATCTGTAGTAGCTTTGGTTGCAGCCTGACATGGAACCTGTAATAAAATGCATAATGCAAATGCTGCTGCAATTACGGTTACTAATTTTCTTAAATTCATAATACCTATGGATTACTCCATTCTCCTTTTCTTAATTTTTGTTACAAAGTTGTATATGCGGTACATATATTTCGCAACTTATTTGTAACAATTTTGTAACAATTATTACACAACATTTCCATTATGTCAACCCCTTAAATATTATTATGTTAACCAATATATGGAAACCGCTTATTTTTTGACATAAATTTACAATTATCTTGTGCTTTTCTTGTCGAAATTATTACACTTTTGTTACATTAAAGAGAACTGTTTTTTGAAAATAATGAAAAGAAAAAATGAAAAAAGATGCCCTTCTATAATGGATTTTTCAAAAATTCCATGATTGCGTCATAGTGCTCCGGCTGATGCGGAAACAGACAATGACTGCAGTCTTTGATCCGGGTACCATCTGCGAGTGTAATATAAGATGGCGCACCTAAACAATGCTCATATGGATGCATCGGACAATAACAGAACAAACAGTTAAACTTCTGTTCTGTGGCACCGGTATGACACGGAAAATATTCACAATCTGTATTACAAAAATAACGGGAACTAAATTCCATGTCAATGCCTCCTACTGATCCTTATCATGAAACAGACTTTTTCTGCCTAAGAATTTGCAAATAATATTGTAGCAGGCTTTATATCCGCCTGCCACACCAAGAATCAAAAAAAATACAAAAAGATTCGTACCACAATATGCATCAATGGCATAGCCAACGCCACCACTGATCAGAATTGCCGTAAGCATGGCAATCGCAAGCTGACTGACTAATGCTAACATTTTCATATGCGCTACTCCTCAATCATCCGAATACGACGTACATGTCTCTCCTCATTTGAAAATGGGGTGTCCAAAAAAGTATCTACAATCTTAAGTGCCAATCCCGGTCCGATCACCCTTGCTCCCATAGCAAGCATATTGGCATTATTATGTTCTCTGGTTGCCTGTGCACTGAAACAGTCATGGCAAAGTGCAGCACGGATACCCTTCACCTTATTCGCCGTAATAGAAATTCCGATTCCTGTTCCACAGATCAGAATTCCTCTCTCACACTCTCCACTTGCAACCGCATTTGCAGCTTTTTTTGCATAGACCGGATAATCTACGGATTCTTCCGAATAACATCCGTAATCTTTGTATTCCAATCCTCTTTCTTCTAAATGTTTCTTCACTTCCTGCATTAACGCATATCCGCCATGATCACAACCTAACGCTATCATATGGTTCTCCTTTCTTCACTCTCATATCCTTATCGTATACACATCCGCCTTCATGCCGGATGCGAAATGATGCCTTCTAATCTATATAGTTATACCCGGATGACTCTCTGTCCCGCTGCCTTTAACAGACGATTCATAATCGCATAGGATAATCCTTCGCCACGGAAACTCTCTGCATAGATATAATCTGCTCCTGCCGCATCAAACTCCCGTAATGCTGCATATAAACCTGCCGCAACCGTATCCCGTTCCTTACGCGCTCCCACACACACCAGTACATCTGCGTGTCCCTCATATGCCATCAAAGTCTCTTCCGGTGCCATAATACCAACACGGTATCCCTCCGCCTTGTGTGCATCTGCCAACTCACAGATCTTCTTCGTCACCCGATCCTGACCACTAATATCCTCCGGATCCCGGAGTTCCACAAGACTTAGCTGCCCTTTCGGTGCATAGTGCGTATATTTCATTCCGGGCGCTTTCGGATGCAGACCTTCCATCGGCCGCTCTAATGCCGGATCGATCGACACCTCTCCAATGATCTGTTCCAACATCTTCTTTGTAATAAATCCCGGCCGCAAGATAGACGGAACCTCTCCACTGACATCCACAATCGTAGATTCGATGCCAATTCCTACCGGTCCTCCATCTATAATATATTCAATCTTTCCCATCATATCTTCTATTACATGTTCTGCTTTCGTCGGCGACGGTCTTCCTGATGTATTCGCACTTGGTGCCGCTACATATACACCAGATTGCCGGATCAGTTCCAGTGCTGCAGGATGTGATGGCATACGGATTGCAACCGTATCCAGACCTCCTGTGGTTCCATGCGGTACAATCTCTTTCTTCGGCAATATGATCGTAAGCGGTCCCGGCCAGAAAGCGTGCGCCAACGCATATGCTTTCTCGTTCGGATACCCTAATACTTCCAGATCTTCTACCTTAGCAATATGGACGATCAATGGATTATCCGACGGTCTTCCTTTCGCAGCATAGATTCTCTTCGCAGCCGTCTCATTCAACGCATCTGCACCCAGTCCATACACTGTCTCTGTCGGAAATGCCACCAGACCACCATCCTTCAGACATCCTGCCGCATCTGCTAAAGCCGCCGCAAGTTCCTCTTCTTTCTGTTCACACGATGTAACATCCACGATCTGTGTTGCAACATCATTCCTTGCCAATTCCTGTCCCATGTGTCAAAACGCCTCTTTCCATATCTTAAAGAATGCTCTCATTCTATCCTTTACCCGGTTGCTATTATATATTACTTTCCGATCTTTCGCAACATTTTGGCATAGACAGATCCGTTTTTTCATAGGAATAATATAAACGCATCCATAGGAAAAAGGAAACCGTGTTATGAAGAAAAAGCTGTTATTCTATAGTGCCTTTGCTTTGTTCCTAATCGGCATCTTTCCTTTTTGCCACAATCTGTCCCGACAAGTGATCGCACTGCACCGTAACAAAACAGTGATCGTGATTGATGTAGGACATGGCGGTTCCGACCCCGGCAAGATCAGTACCGATGGCATCAAAGAAAAGGACATTAACCTTGCAATTGCACTCTATCTGAAAGACTATCTGCTTGCTCAGGATTATACGGTATATATGACAAGGGAAACCGATTGTGAATTATCAGATACCTCTGTCTCCAATAAAAAACGCTCCGATCTGAATCATCGGATCCAATTTACCAAAGAAAAAAATGCAGCCTGTCTGATCAGCATTCACCAAAACAGTTATCCTGATACGATCCAACATGGAGCCCAGACATTTTATTTTCAAGGTCGAAAATCAGACGAAGTTTTTGCAAAGACCGTACAGGACTGCCTTTTAGACTTTGACCCCGCGAACACAAGGCAGAGTAAAGCAACCGACTCTTATTACCTCCTTAAAAACTCTTCCGTTCCTTCCATCCTGATCGAATGCGGTTTTCTATCCAACCCGGATGAATCTTCCCGCCTGACAGACTCCAATTATCAAAAAGAAATCGCCTATGCCATTGCCATTGGCACTTGTCGTTTTCTAAGATAATATGTTCCGTCAGCATAATCAGGCTGCCCTTTGGGCAGCCTGATCTCACATCTTTTTTGTTGTTTCCTTTATTTAATATTTAAGTTTCACTTCTGGACCTCTATACATATCTAATTTTTAACGAAAATACATTTTTCAAATGATATTCACTTATAATGCAGTAAACGATCACATCCCTCCTTTCCAGACCCTGAATTGTGCATATGTGTGTATAACAAAGAGTCTGTTCACAATTTTCCTTAATTAGAATTCTGAATCATAGAGCAACCGGATCCGTTATGTCATAAGAACTCTACTCAAAAACTCTATCTACACTATATAAAAAGAAATTATGACTTTCAATGTATAAACTTTGACCATTTATGACATTTCTATGATTATTTATGACCATTTATTCATAATTATTTATTTCATAGTATGATCATCCGCCAAGTAAAAAGGTTGCATTTTCACGCAAAACTGTATATAATAACCTCGTTATGGCAACACTTAAGATAATGCAAAGTATAATCAGGAGGAATCATTATTATGGCACAGACAGTGAATAAAGATATGTTGATTGGCGAGATTATTACCATCGATCCTGGTAACGCAGCAATTTTGATGGCAAACGGAATGCATTGCCCGGGATGTCCATCTGCCCAGGGCGAAACATTAGAGGAAGCTGCTCAGGTTCACGGAATGGATGTTGAAGTATTACTTCACGATATCAATGAATATTTAGCAAAAAAGAACGCATAATCGTTCCATCACATATTCGCAAAAGATGCGAGATATAACAAATCCCTCAGGATGACAGAAACTGACTTCCTGAGGGATTATGTTATTATGCCATGTACACGATCTGCAAACATAATCCAATACGGATTAAATACTTGCTAATGTGCGAATAGCATCATTCTTAATAATTAACTTGAAATGCTCTGAGAAATAATATGGCATTGCATAATTGGCTTTCACTTTCGTGCCATATTCACTTAACAGATTGCATGCACGTTGATAGTTTTCAATATTGCCGGACTGATTGTTGACGATCAGATAATAATGATTATCAAACGGACTCTTATACAAAGAATTAGCATCTTTATAGATCGGAGCGACCATGACCGCAGCCTTACTAATATCATTAATATTCCGGAAAGAAAAAATGCGATAACCGGCCGCCTGGGAAACTTCTTTCTTCTTATCCTTATTCTTATCTGCCTTCTTCTTATTGTTCTCACGAACAGCCGCAGACAATGGAACAAAATTCGGGTTCTTTCCGGACTCTGTCTGTTGCTTTACCTGCTCAATATTCTCTACAATGTCAGAAATGGTCTCTAACAAAGATTCCGGATTGAGTGAAAAATCATCATCGTCTTCATTATCGGAATCACTATCATCATCCGCATCAATCTCAATATTGGCATATTTTGAAAAACGGGAGAACCGGGTATCTAACTCCTCCGGATCATCTACCTTCGTTATGATCAGGATCAGACAATCCGGATTCACCGGAATGGCTTCGATCATGAGAGGAATATCATTCACTTCAAATCCTAACTCATCCGCAGCCTGCTCCATCATATCCCGAAATAACTCTTTGGCCTTATCCGTTCCATAAGCTAATTCATTAAGCATAAGCTCCCGCTCCGCAAGGTCTTCTTTATTCAATGTGCAGCGAATCTGATTCTCGCTTAGTCGTTCTAACTTCATAGAATCATCTCCTTTTATATGTGGCATAAACAATAGCATATTTTTATCTAAAATGCAACTTTCTTATTATTTAGTATAGCATATTCTCCACAAAAAATGAAAGAAGTTCATAGAAAAAACATAATTAATATACCATATCAAGTCTATACATACATCATCCAATTCATGAGTTCCCCTAACAACACAAGAAACGAAACTCCACATACCACATATACACATACATCTCCCATTGCTCTCTTTATCTGTCTCATAATAATCACCTAATCCTTTCTTCGTGTGATCTGCGCACTCACATCGTTCATGAATCAAGCTTATCATGCCACCCTGCCAAACTATGGCAAATGCCGGAAAATTTTTTTAAATTTTTTAATAGGACGAATTAACAATTGGAACTCCAATCTTAATGTAGGTCTGATCTGCATTCCGGTCATACCGCATAACAACCTGAATGTTGACCTTTTTCTTATTCAGCACCAGATACCGGTCTTCTAACCAGGTGTACCCGTATACCGTATAGATACCATTTTCTTTGATCGTATCTACCTTCTTCGCATGTATTACCCGAAAGATCTGATCCGGAATACCTTCCTTTTCCATGGATACCTGATTGCCCTTTCCGGTCGCCTCCACTTCGAGACTGACTTGTGCATCCACGCCAATCTCATCATATACGCGTTTCACCTTTTGATATAGGGCAATCCCCTGCTCCACACTCTCTTCGGTTGCGATTGACATTGCAATGTATTGTTCCGGCTCCGCAGCTTCCTGTTCCATACTGATGATCTGCAATATCGTTACCGCATGTTTTCCATTCTTTGTCAAAATGGTCTTCTCATAGCCATCACCACTCGACCCGCTATATGTGTACCCATCGGTAATTCCTAACTTTCGTGCCAGATTCTCCAACATCTTCTTCTTGTTCGACACCGATAATTCCATATCTGTAAACTTACCATATCCCTGTATCGTCTCCTTTGTTGATTCCTCCTGTGCCACAGAAAATGCCGTCACGGTATCCTGTTCTAACCTCATATGCTGCCGATAATTGACATACATCTGTACGGCAACAATGCTCCATACAACGATCAAGAAACTAATCTTTGCCTTTCTTGTCACAAAAAATGCCCCCAATCCAATTCATTCTTATCTATAGGATTGACGGCATTTTGTAATTTATTCAGTTCTGTCTTTGTCCTGATACAGATTGCTGGAATCCGGGTTCAGACCATCGTAAGAATTCTCCTGCTTTGTCTCAACTGATTCCGGTTCGCCCGGTTCTTGTACTGTAGATACCACAGCACTCGTATCAATTGGATGGCTCTCACTAAGTTCAAAAGCAGAGTGAATCGGCTCCTCTGTATGACCTGTCTCCTCTTCTGCGCAAAACGGCTCACTACTGTCTACTTCATTGCCATCCACCGGTTGTGGTGCAACCTGCTTACCCGGTGTTTTCTCTTCACAGCGTATCATATCCCGGTATACCACATAGGTATCGCACAACATATCATGAAATCCCTGCTTCTTATCCTGAACGGCAACTGCAATGTAACCAATGCAAAGCAGTGAAGAAAGAAACCGTCCGATCGATTCCCGGTAAAGGATATTCAGAAATGTCCATTCCTCCTTAGTCGTAACCACCTCTAAACGCATCAGCATTTTGCCCGGTGTCGAATGGGTATAATAGGTAAGCAGCGTAAAATATGCTACCACGCCTATATAGCTAACTACATCCAATATGGAATGTTGGAACAGGAAGTTTGCCTTCAGTGCATCCACTCCAGCTAACGACATGAAAGTAAGCGGTAACTTCACGACCGACACAGCCAGGACAGCCAAGACGCTATCGATCAAATATGCAACAAGTCTTACAAAGAATCCCGCATATACTCTATTGTCCAATTGGTTCTGCATAATACATCGGCACCCCACTTCCTAATCGATTCACCAGGTCCACAAGCACCTCTGATTCTGACTTTTCCTTCGTATTGGTTACGGAACTAAGCAGGTTCGACAGATATCCACCGGTCGTACTTGGCTCGTAGAACTCATCTACTCCGGTCTTCTCTTTGACATATGCATCAAACTCTTCTTTGGTCTTAATTCCGTCAATCAGGCCATTTTCCTTTGCCTGGGTTGCGGTATAGACGCGCCCGTCTGCTAACTTCCGGACCTCATCCACAGACATATTCCGTCCCTTTGCCACAATCTCTACAAAACGGTTGTAATATTCATCTACAAAGGACTGATAGATTGCCTGCTGCTCGTCACTTAACGGCTTAGAAGATGATCCCATATCTTTGTTCTTCGCTGACACAATATTCACTTCTTTGATTCCCAACTTCTCATATAAGCCGGACATGTCATACGTTGTCATGATCACACCGATGGAACCGGTCGTTGTGATCTCATTGGCATACTGCTCATCCGCAGAAGATGCCAGGTATACACCGCCTGATGCACAGGTATTTTCCATATAGGCATAGATCGGACGTCCGGTCTTCTCCTTGTATTCTTCTAACTTTCCGTATAACTCATTTGCTTCATAGACCGTTCCACCCGGCGTATTCAGCCGCAAAATGATTCCCTGATTGCAGTCATTATCCATCAACTTATCCACATACTGCATCAAAAGATCATGGTTGTATCCACTGCCTGCTCCGGATAATCCACTGTCGCTGCTTGCCTGAATGGTTCCCTCAATCGGAAGAACCGCAATAAAATTATTCGTCTGCGGCATATCCGCTAATGCCTTATCCGTTCCTCCATATAACATCTCCATAATATTATCGATCTCGGAGCCTGCCTGCTCCTGCCTTGATGCAGCCAGCTTTGAAGAGATCGTATTCGTCGCTACACTGATAATTCCAACCACCACAAATATCACAGCCGCCAGAATCAGTCCTGTTGTTTGCTTTTTTGACATTATTTTCTTTCCTTTCCATCCTGCTGATCTTATCTAAACTCAGCTTTCTTAATTATTTCCACTATATGACAACCTACCCCAAAAGTCAAGAAACCGGCACCTCTTAAGGAACACTTAAGAAATCATTCACAAAACATATACAATTAGGACACGTTTTTTTCACAGTTTCTGAATATACTATGTATTGTAAGAACTTTTCATATGAGTGCATTAAGTTGTACTCGAATTCTCCCCCCTCATTAAAGAAGCGAAGGTAACCCCTTCGCTTCTTGTACGTTATCCGGTATATTCTGTCTATGATATCCGGCACATAACATATATATGCAATATTTTTCAAATTTCACAAAACCGAAAGATTTTTTTCACGTTTTGTTCACATTTTTTTCCTATACTACGTATTGTAAGAACTTTTCATATGAGTGCATTAAGTTGTACTCGAATTCTCCCCCCTCATTAAGAGAAGCGAAGGTAACCCTTCGCTTCTTTTTTATGTCCGTCATATAACTTTCCCATCATACTGTCTCTTGTAGAGAATGCACTCCCACAGCATATTCACTACTCCTTGCTCCACAGATAACAATAACTCTGTGTTCTCGCTGCAAAGTATGCTTCCTTCAATAACTGCCGTACTTCTGCTTTGGTATACCAGCGCGCCTCAATCTCTTCCACGGTAGACGTGCTTGGTGTAAACTTCCCATCTGCCACACCAACTACGCAGACATTCTTCTCATTGGAAAATCCAATTGCCGAGAAGCTTTCCCCCAACACGTCCTCTACACGCACCAATGTAAGCCCCGTCTCCTCCCGAAGCTCTCTTGCCGCACTCTCCATAAACTCTTCCCCCGGATCGATCAGCCCCGCCGGAAAGTTATACACAAAGTCTCCACACGCCATGCGGAACTCCCGGTTCAGTAACAGCTTCTCACCGCTTTCATCATGCATGATCAACACGACAGAATCTGCCGGGTGATCTGTTAATTCCTCCCTTGTGGTCAGATCCTTATTCCGGCTGATCATCTCATATACCTTCTTCTTATGATCTACTGTGGTATAGGTAATATCATACCGGGTAATGAACTTTCCCTCTTCTTTCTTCTCAATCCCATTGAATTCCATTGTAATTCTCCTTTTCCTATATCATTTCACAAATCTCTAATATTTCTTTCACGATTTGTACACATTCTGACTGTATATTATAACCATAAACTTTTCATATCGAGTGCGTAAGCACTCCTCCCCCCTCATTAGAGAAGCTGCCAAACGGCAGCTTTTCTTATTCTAAGGATAACATGCATGCACTTCTACAAAAAAACTATGATCATGATAAAAGGGATTGCCTGTTAAAAGCAATCCCTTTTCTTTGGTCTATTCTTCCGGTATCTCTACCTTAATACACAATTCCTCTAACTGCTTGGCATCCACCTTATCCGGTGCGTTACTCATCAGACAACTTGCATCCTTTACCTTCGGGAATGCAATGACATCACGGATGGAATCTGCTCCGGTCATTAACATGATCATACGATCTAATCCGAATGCTAATCCTGCGTGTGGTGGTACACCATACTTAAATGCTGTCAACAGGAATCCGAAACGATCATGTGCATCTTCTTCACTGATTCCGAGAAGCTTGAACATCTTCTCCTGAATATCATCCTGATGGATACGGACAGAACCACCACCAAGCTCGACACCATTCAATACGATATCATATGCTTTCGCTCTTGCCTTACCCATATCGGTATCTAACAGGTCAAGATCCTCTTCCATTGGCATGGTAAATGGATGATGCATTGCCATATAGCGATTCTCTTCGTCTGACCACTCAAATACAGGGAACTCCGTTACCCATAAGAAACGGTAATCATCCTTGCTTACCAACTCTAACTGATCTGCCATCTCACAACGCAATGCGCCAAGTACAGCGAATACGATCTTATCGCGATCAGCCGCAAATAATAACAGATCTCCCGGCTGTCCGTCCATTGCCTTCACCAAAGCATCCATCTCTTCATCCTTCATGAACTTGGCAAAGGAAGACTTGATGCTGCCATCCTCATGAATTGCAATATAAGCAAGGCCCTTTGCACCATAACCCTTTGCAAAATCTACTAAAGCATCAATCTTCTTACGCGGCATTGCACCCTGTCCCTTGACATTGATACCACGGACAGAACCGCCATTCTCGATCGCTCCCTTGAATACAACAAAGTCACAATCCTTTACCACATCGGTTACATTGACTAATTCCATGCCAAAACGGATATCCGGCTTATCGGAACCGAACCGTTCCATTGCCTCTGCCCAGGTCATTCTCTGAAGCGGAAGTGGTACATCCACACCAATTGCCTCTTTGAATACTCTGGCAAGTAAACGCTCATTGACATCTAATACATCTTCAATATCTACAAAGGATAACTCCATATCAATCTGTGTAAATTCCGGCTGACGGTCTGCACGAAGATCCTCGTCACGGAAACATTTGGCCACCTGATAATAACGGTCATATCCCGCTACCATCAACAACTGCTTGAAGATCTGTGGTGACTGTGGCAACGCATAGAAACTTCCCGGATGTACACGGCTTGGCACCAGATAATCTCTTGCTCCCTCCGGGGTTGATTTATTAAGAATTGGTGTCTCGATCTCCAAAAATCCTTCTTCAGCTAAGAAGTTACGGATAATGCTTACTACCTTGCTTCTAAGGATCAGGTTACGCTGTAAGTCCGGGCGGCGAAGATCTAACGTACGATACTTCAGACGAACCTCTTCCTTTGTCTTGGAATTCTCCTCAATTGGGAATGGAGGTGTCTCTGCCTCGGAAAGAATCCGGATATCCTTTGCAATGATCTCGATATCACCGGTTGCTAAGTTCTTATTGATTCCACCTGCACGAAGTGCAACCTCACCTGTAATCGCAACGACATATTCACTTCTTAACTTCTCTGCCTTTGCAAAACTCTCACTGCCACATTTATCCTCTTCAAAGATTACCTGTAAGATACCGCTGCGGTCACGAAGATCCACAAAGATAATACCACCCTTGTTACGACTCTTCTGCACCCATCCCATTACGGTAACGGTCTCATTAACATTCTTACTACTGACTTCTGTACATCTGTGGGTTCTGTGCAACCCCTTCATTGACTCTGCCATAATTGCCTCCTATATCGTTTCTTTCAGGAAATTGCATATCACAATTCCTCATTATACACAAATAATGCGTGAGTAATCACACTCACGCATTATTATAACTTCTTTCAAATTGTTTGTACAGTAATTTCTTACTGCGGTCCGATATACTCAGACTGACCAAATGCAAGGATCAGAATAAAGATCGGATTCAGGAAGAGCAAACCAAGTGTAAATCCGATGTCATGACCATACGCCTTAGACATCTTATGTGTCTGAATGATACCAATAATACCGGATGCGATACTTAACAATGTTCCAATTAACGGAATCTCTAATACTGTCACAATACCACTTACAACGGCAATACCAAGAATTACCCAGAAATAGGTTGCATCCCATGTAATCTTATAAAGAATATACTGATTATAAAACGGAATTAAACACTTCCATCCATCTTCTCCTGCCTTCGTAAAAATCTTCCAGCTCGCAATAATTGCGATCACAATCCATACGATCAATATCACCGCAATCACACCAAGCATACCTGCAACGGCTGCCAACATACCTGAATCATAACTATACATATCTTCCACCTCATTAAATAATATTCTCCGAATCATGTCGAAGTTGATACTATTATACTGTACATGCATAGATTACGCAAGATGAAAATAGGTAAAATCTACTTAAACTTATCTTTAAATTTGTTAATATTGTATATTAACTCGTTTTACTTACTATAAAGAAACCTTATTCTTATTGGCTGCCATCCGCTCTACAACAATCGGAATCTCACATGGTTCCGCAACACAATATCGTGCAGCATCCAATTCATGTTCTGCTCCATATCCATACAGGCACCCTATAAACGGGATATGATTCCCATTGGCTGCCTGCATATCATAAAACCGGTCACCAACCATAACAGCCTGTTCCGGCTGAACACGTTGTAATAATACACGAAGACTATCCTCTTTACTGTCTTTCGGAGTAAGTCCCTGCACATGATCAAACTCCTGTTCCACATGCAGTGCCTTAAGGATAACTGCAATCTCTTCTTCCGTTGCATTTGAACAGATGGCCAACCGATGTCCATCCTCCTTCAGACTACGTAACATCTCCACCGTACCCGGAAATGATCTCGCTTTGGTATCCACCTCTGCAAACCATAATTGCCCGATCAATGCAGAGAATTCGTCCAACCTTTCTTCTGCATGCTCTCCAAAGAAGTACTTTACATCCTCGGTAAAGGTTGCACCGATCCGGTCACGCAGCTGTTCGTCCGTAAAATGATCCGCTCCCATCTGTTCTAATGCTTTATGATATGCGGCAATACCATATGTCTCTGTCATATTCAGGGTTCCGTCAATATCAAATATCACTAACATACTAGAAAATTCCTATCATACATCCAAGAATACTCAATACAAAGATTCCAAGAATAATATATATTGTCTTCACATTCTTCTTATACAGCCATACGCATAAGAAAGTTGCCCCAAGAGGTAATAATCCCGGGAATATCTGATCAAAGATCGATTGCAGCGTAGTCTCCGTCCCCGACAGGTTAAAGGATAATGTTGTCTGTAGCGAGACCATTGTACCGATCATGGCACCAATTACGGTTAATCCAAGTATGGATGCTCCATAAGATAACTTCTCCATCATATGATTTTCGGAAGCATTCTCTAAGAACTTGGTACCTAACTTATATCCATATTTTCCCGCAAGGATCTTGGTCAGGAAATGAATAGAGGTATAGATCAGAAAATACAGAATTGCTCCCAATATATTCCCCTGCTTTGCAAGTCCGATACCAATACCTGCAGCAATGACACGGAATGTTCCCCAGAAGAAAGAATCGCCAATTCCGGACAACGGTCCCATCAGACCTACCTTAACATTATTGATGGATTCCGTATCAAAATCCTTATTCTTTGCATTTTCTTCTTCCATGGCAACACCTAATGTCATTACAAAAGGTGATACATGTGGTGTAATATTAAAGGTTTCGGTATGTCGTTTCAGTGCCGCATAGAAATCATCATCATTCGGATATATCTTACGAAGCGGTTTCTCAATTGCATACATATATCCATATGCCATCATTTTGTCAAATGACCAGGAGCTTTGAATCGTAAAGGATCTCCAGAAAATGCTCCGATAGTCTTTGGCTGTCATAATCTCTGTTGATTGTTGTTCTTTCTTCTCCATTAGAAATCCTCCTCTGCTTCTTCAAATCGCATGCTGTTAACTGCAATCAATGCCATACAAAGTCCTGCAACCGCTACTCCGATTACATCCATTCCAAGATACATAACGGCAATAAATCCAATGAATAAGAATGGCATGATCTTATTGTTAGACATCATCTTAATTAACAGAGCAAGTCCTACACAGGACAGAACTCCCGCTGCTACATTGAAACCATCCATTACTACATCCGGAATCAGATTCAATACACTATTGATCGTATCTGCACCAAATGCCACCGCAACAAACACAAGCAGGGCTGACGGAATACCGATCGACAATGGTACCACTGTTAAATGTAACAAATTCGCCTTCTTTAAGTTTCTCTCATTTACCGCCTTATCAATCTGCTTGCCTGCCCAGCTTCCCGGAATTGCATAACAGAAGTTTCTCCACATCTGTAAGAAAACAGATAACGGAAGTGCTAATGCAACAGCAGTTCCGACACCGGCTCCGGATTGGATTGCTACCGCAATACTAAGTACACTTGATGCATATACCTCCGGAGGAACCGCACTTCCTACCATAATGGAACCCATAAACATGGCCTCTAACGATGCACCCATAATAATTCCTGTTGTCATATCTCCCATGATCAAACCAATGATCGGGCCTGTAAATAATGGACGTGACATCATGCAGGCACCAAATGTCTGCTCGTCAATGGCAGCCAGAAATGCTACCAACGCCACCAATAATGCTTTCACTACCATAAATAATCTCCTTCCTCTAGATCAGGGTTTCTGCCATGATCTTCTTCTCTGTTGGAACCGGGCGGCACTCAACTTCAGCACCCGCTGCAATCATTTCCTTGATATTGGAAATATCTGCATCTGTTACGGCGATGGAATTCGTCCACGTCTTAGTTCCATCCTTGACCTTCATATTACCAAGATTAATGTGATCTACTGCTTCCACTTCTGTAACCAGACGAAGTGCATCTGCCGTGTTATCCACAACAATGAACAGCTTATACTTATCTGTCTTGCCGGACTTCAATGCTGCAATCGCATCATCGACTGACTTGGCAACAAACTTCACGCCTGCCGGAGCTGCTAATTTCAGAGAAGTTGCTCTTAACTTGTCTTTTGACACGGCATCATTTACTACAAATATACAATCTGCCGCTAAGGAATTGGTCCATGCAAATGCAACCTGACCATGTACTAATCTTTCATCCACTCTTACTAATTTAACCATTAAAAATCATCCTCCTCTGTATCCAATGCCTCTCCCAACACCTGGTTCACATTCACAATACCTTCCTTCGCCGACTCAATTGCCTCTGCAATAATCTCTTCTGTCGGTCTGTCATCCTCCAACGAACCAGTCAGTTCGATCAGCAAAGGAAGGTTTATTCCTGTAATTACATATACGTTACCGTTTGAGATATACTCTGAGAACTTATTGGCAACACTTCCGCCAAACAGGTCTGCGGCTACGATCAGCTCATCCTGTTCTGACAATGCTTCCATCTGTTCTTTCGCAACCCGGTCCATATCAAAATCCGGTTCTACATAAGCACAGATCACATCGACAGCCTGCGTCTGTCCCAATATAAAGTTCAATGTCTCTTTGATTCCTTCCGCAAATCTGCCATGCGTTGCTATCAATAATCTTCTCATTGCCATCTCTCCTATCTGATTCTAATATTCTACTGTTCTGTAATATCTTCTGATATCCAGATTATGATCTCTGACATGTTCAAAATGAGCGCTGATTCTCTCATTCTGAGCTGCCAATACCATCGGTGCGACAAACTTTCTCATATCTTCATCGATGCCCTCTAACTCGTAATCTCTGGTATCCCATACTTCTACTACGTCTGAGTATCTTCTCACAAATGCCTCTGCTCTGTCAACCAATGGACGTGTCTCATCTTCACCCTTGAATAACATGAAACTCATATCCTTCTCTGTCATCTCAATTGTTCCATGGAAGAACTCTGCAGCATGAATAGACTTGGTTGCGATCCACTGCATCTCCTCTAATACACACATAGCAAAACAATATGTCTCACCCCATGTATTACCGGCTCCGATGCACATATGGAACTTCGTATCCTTGTGCTTCTCGGCAAATGCTAACGCTCTCTCATCATTCTGCTCACGTACCTTCAATAATGCTTCCGGCATCTTCTTAAGTGTCTCTAAGAAACGATCACACTCCGGGAACTCTCCATTCTTCTTCATGATCAATGCACCTAACGCAAACATGTGAATATACATGTCCTCTACCAGGTTATCGTTGGATGCTGCATTGGCGATCACATAAGTAGATGCTGCACCAAGCGGACAATCCTCTTCTCCTACAAAGGAGATTACCTGTGCTCCTACACTCTTCGCATATTCTGCTGCTGCGATCGTCTCCTTGGTTGTACCGGAAAGAGACGCTGTAATAAGAAGCGAACGATCGGATAACTTCTTTGGCTTTGCAGCTACTAACTCGGCTGCGATCTCATAATACCATTCCACTGTAGAATTGGTCTTCAACATATAAGCAAGTGGGCTTACCATCGAATAGGTTCCGCCGGTTCCTACTAAAAATACATTGTCATATCCCTTTGCATATGCCTGTTCAACCACCTCTGCAATCTTTGGAATATTGTTAACTGCTCCATTCAATACACTTAAATATGTTTCATTCTCAAATCCATACATCTCGTATCATCCTCCTAAAATTAAATTTGATCCTGATGTGCGCACATATAAAAGTTCATAACCACTTTGTGTTTATAATATACCACTTCGCATTTTCTATGTCAACCACTTTTTATTTAAAATATACCACTTATTTTACCAGATGCATTTTTAATATACCAATTTATGTTTTTCTCTTTCTTTTCCAGATAAATTCTGTTATAATATGTCTAGTATTTAGCAGAGCACAGCGCCTTGTCTATCTTATACATCAATACATTGCTTACAGGATAGATAATGCGGAACAGGAGAACAATATGTCAGACAGCGCAACAGAAGTATCCCAGATCATCCGGGAACATATATTAGATAAAACATATGCCTACGGCACTACCATTCCTTCCGAAAGAGATCTGGTACAGACATTACAGGTAAACCGTAATGTCATACGCAATGCAATCGATCTCTTAATCGAAGAAGGTCTTCTTAAACGGGTACAGGGAAAAGGAACCTATGTGATCAAGACGGACATTGATGATTCCGCCATTCATTTCAAAGGAATGAGTGAATTGTTAAGGCAGGCCGGTTATACTCCGAATTCCAAGGTGCTTACAACTAAGACAAGGGCTGCCGGTCATAAGTATTCCAATATTTTTCACGTACCGGACGATACCGGAATGTTCCAGATCGTTCGTTTACGAAGTGGCAACAACGTACCTATTTCCATAGAGAATACAACCATTCTGCACGAAAGCATTCAGAATGTGGAGCAGATCGATTTTCAGGTATACTCCTTATACGATATGTTTTCGATCAACAAGATACATATCCATACGATCCGGCATGTATTTTCTTCCTCCAGAACATATAATACTTTTGCACGCTTACTTGGTTTAGAAGAAGGCAGCCCCATCGTTTCGATCGAGATCATCTCATCCACAAAGGACGGTCTGGTAGCAGAGCATACCGAAGTTATGGTAGTTCCCACCTTTGCCAAATATTACACAGATGGCATTATCCGCAACGGCGAATTCCACTTGTCATCCCAGTTATTCTAAATGATTTATCCACAAGGAGGCTTTTCAATATGCCAAAAATGTATAATCTATTAAGTCTTGATATAGAAGAACAGGTAAAACAATATATAGATGAACACAACCTGCAGCCGGGCGACAAGCTTCCTTCGGAGCGCGACTTTTCAACCATGCTGAATGTCACAAGAGTTACTTTACGCCACGCATTAGAAGTACTGATCAGTGAAGGGAGCATTGAACGGCATCCCGGAAGTGGTTACTACCTCTGTCCGCCAAAGACAGACCGTGAATTACTATATTACTGTTTTCCTTATAAGGACTGCACTCTGATCAACGAAGGATATACCACCGAAAAGATATCCTTCATTCCGGAACAGATACGCAATATTGCCGCTAATTCCGCATTACCTACCGCATTTGCCGATCTGGTTTCCAATTATGTGTTAGAATCCGTGGCCGGCCGGCCAATCGGTCTTACCTATATGTTCCAACAGCCGGAATCTACTTCCCTGTTCCCTTATCTGTTTGAAATGAATGATATTCCGGATGAACTGACTATCACACAGACCATCCGCATCTTTCCCTACGAAGAGAATCTGGTGGAACCATTACATCTCACCAGTGCAGACAGCCTCCTGCTGATCAGCAATTTTGTTCACTATCGAAGCCAAACGATCGGCATCAGCTTATCCTTGTGCGTAGGGAATCGCGTGAATCTTATAACCAGTATTACTTTACCGGAATAATTCTCTATTCCGGTATTTTTTTGTAATATTTTGCTGACGTTTCCGGTTCTATGCATATTGACGTGCATTTTTTAAGTTTTATAATATGATGCAGGGAGAAATCATAGTTTGCCCCAATAATGCAGAAAAGAGGACCATTTAATGAAAATGTTTCGAACCAGATTACTTACATATGCTTTTCTTGGCAGTGCATACCT
>Ga0129310_1001048_pt1 | contig 26752 bp, 23 predicted proteins | sample Go1ome_2_FD_94433 | JGI IMG/M metagenome (GOLD analysis project Ga0129310, IMG submission 94433) | Western lowland gorrila individual fecal microbial communities from Wisconsin, USA - Go1022A metagenome | ecosystem: Host-associated > Mammals > Digestive system > Large intestine > Fecal | place... | reverse complement strand
CAACAACGGTCCGAAGGAGGACAAGACCGCAGAGGTCAAAGCCCCCGAAAGGGGCGAGAAGTCCTCCATCATGGACAGGCTCAAGTCTGCAAAGGCTGAAAAGCAGAAGGAATGCTGCCCTCCCAAAAAGCACAAAGGAGAGATTGAGCTGTGAGCAGAAGTCAGAAATGGCGGCAGGAGTGGTCATTCTTCATCGGGGACAGCGGACGCCGGAGGTATAACCGCTTCTGCGTCCGCTGCGTCCATAGCTGCAAGCAGAGCTTCCGCGCGGATCTCATTGCCTGTCCGCACTTCTCCCGGAAGGGTTTGCAGAGTAGACAATTAGGGGTCGAAAAAACCTGTGATTGCAAGCCTCAGAGCGGCGCAAATTGACCAACCAAAGTGATTGTATTCCCTGCGCAGTTTCTTCTTTAGCGCGGAAATAAGTGTCGATTTCGGCACTTGTTTGAATGCCCGGAAAACGAACCAAGAGCCTCTGTCGATGCCCGTTTTGGGTGTCGGCAGAGGCTCTTTTTTTATTAAATCAAAGAATAGCTGTTTTTCTCGGAGTTCTATCTGCATCGTTTCCTGAATTGGGACATTCAAAGGTGGGTACTTGTCGTTTTATTCCAAAGTACGTAATCAGATATTGGCGCTTATTCGCTAATATCGCTAACGAGATCGTTGACTTTTCTCAAGATTTCGTTTACTTCCTTGCCCTTGAAGCGACCTACGCAACATTTGCGGATTTCATCGTATGCAGATGCCGCCGATGCCACCACCGCGTGAAAATAGCTCTCCAAGTCGTCTTTATGGATACCATGCCGAGCCAGGAAACTATACTCGTAGGTAATCTCACCATCTCGTTCGTCGTACTTGAACGAGCCAAATCTTCTCGCGTAGTTCTCCTTGGCCAGCACCTTACAGAGAGGGTACTCGTAAATTGCATCTGCAGAAATCGGAAGAACTGCATCAATGCGACAAACGTTAGGATTTGCCTCTACATGAATTCTGACACGCAGATTGACATTATGTACACCAAAGCCAAGTTCATAAAGAACGAGATCACTTCGAATTTCACGAGTGCCATAGTGCCAGTTGTTGTCGTCGAGAAATTCTTTGACGATAGCTGTGGCCGCGTCCATGTATGCCTTATTCTCTTCGCTGAGGACGATTGGGTCATCACTGCCGGTTCCGCCCAAGGCCTCGGATAGATGTTCCATTAGGCAAGACTGGATTGCCTCTGCAATATCTTTTTCAGATGCGCTGTCGCCCAGTTCATCTCTTTTTGCCTTAAGAGCGGTGATGATCTCATCCTCTTCTCCACCGTTAGCCTTTTGGATGTCTTCAATCATTTTGTCAAACAGATTTGCCATTTTTATTTCTCCTTTCATCTTTGTACCTTCATTATACGCCATGAATCGGCAATGCAAAAAGTAATCAAGATAAAACGCTTAGGTAAAATAAGCAAATTTAAAAGGATTATTCTCGCCTTTATTCGTTACGACGTGAAATCGCGAAAATATATCCCAGACTGCCGACTGCCATACGGATTGTTATTTCTTCTTTGAAAATGAGGGTAACTGCATTTCAACTTTATTTAAACCGATAATGCGTCATGCAAGTCTATACAAGTATAGCGCCGGAAAGCAGTAGATGGTCATACTTACTTGCTTGCCTGCTTAGTGTAGTTGCAAATAACCATGCGGACAGCTTAACCGGAAAGGTGTCTAATCTATTTTAAATTGTGCTTATCGGCTTAATGCAGCTGGACACAAGATGTAGCGACGGCCCTTGTCAGGCGGATAAAGATCTGATCTCCAGTTTTTCTACGATTGAAGCGGAAGCAAAATTCGTCCAAATAGGACTGAAGTTGCTGACAGCGACCGTGATACGTGCCGAGCAGGAACGCCTTTAGATTACTGATGGCTTTGTGCAGCCAATGCAGATAGCCGGTCTCATATTTTTTCGCGTCCAGCGTAACGCCGGACAAATTCCGATAGCTTCTGTAGCCGTCGCATTCGATTTTTGCACCCGGTGCAATGGTTTTGTCTATGACCTGCTGAAGCGTGCCGCCGGTGACGTCTTCAACGACCTGCATCCGCGTGAACAGCGCAGCCCCGTTTTCCGTTTTTGACAGCGCCACAACGATCTTTGCCTTGTCCGTCCCACGACCACGCTTGCCGCTGTGCGACGCGCCGCCCACATAGCCGTCGTCCATCTCAACAATGCCGGAAAGCACGTATTTCTCGTCTCTTTGACCCATAGCGGCGCGAATCCGGTGCAGAAGATACCACGCCGACTCATAGCAGATGCCCAGCGTGCGGCTCAGCTGGACGGCAGAAATGCCGCGTTTGTCCGTGGCACAGAGATAGATCGCCCAGAACCAGACCGTCAACGGCAGATGTGTGCGGTGCATGACCATCCCAGCCGTGACGGACGTTTGATGCCGGCAGGCGCGGCACTGGAACGTGTTCCGTCCACGAACCGGGTAATATTCCGTACAGCCGCATTTCAGGCAGACAAAGCCGTTCGGAAACCGAAGGCAGAATAATTCTGCCCGGCAGGCCTCTTCTGTGCTGAATCTGGTGCGAAACTTCCAAAATGTGATGCTCTCTGCGTGTGCCATGCCAATGACCTCCTGCGTTTTCTGAGATCATTGTATCATATTAGATGTCCAATACTGCGGACTTCTGCACAAGATTTTGTACTTGGCTGTGTTAAGCCGATAAGCACATTTTAAATTATACCACACATGCAAGCTTTTTCAATTGTACCTGCTTAAATGTTCTGCTGATTATTGGCGCGAATTGTCAATTTGCCGTACGAGCATACTCTTGCTTGTGCAGTAAACTGACAATTCATAGTCTAACGGGTGTGTCGTTTTGGATCTATACCGTAGCTTTTCTAATTATTACAGCTCCGCCAAGAGAAATGATTTTTGCCTTAACGTCTTCAGCAGCTTTTTTCGTAGACAGACGGAACTTCGCTGTGCCTTCATTCAGCTTCTGCTCCACATATGTCATGGGGATACTGCAAGCTGTGGAGATTTCTCTTGCGACCTCGTGAATGCGTCCCCCGCAATGCTTAACAATGATGTCATAAGGAATTTTTTCAGCCTTGTTCTCATGATCCTCTTCGGCTTCAAGTTCGGCAATTTTGGCATCGATACGGGCTATCATAGAGTCTACATCCATGGCAGTAGCGTCCTTCGATGCATCTCCGAGAGGTACATCCGGTTCAGTAAGCGCATCAAAGAACGCAGGTACGCCGTTGGGCCGATGATTTGTTCCAAGCACAGCTTCCATTTTGTTCTGGCGAAGCTTCTTCGTGCATTCGCTGATATCAAAGGTGGTCACAGGACAGTTCTTTTTAGGAAGTCTCTTCTTCGGCGGCGTCCAATTGCTGAAATCAAACATGTCTCTGTAGTCGGGGAGCCATGTAATGAATTTCGTCCTGCCCGAGATCATTACCAACGCCTGCCCGGTTTCCATTGCACTGAGCTGGCTCTGAGTAATCAGCGGTTCACGGGAAGTGTGGTTTCCGTTATCCACATCACGCTCTCCGCACTTCCGGGACAGTTCGGTGAGCGTATCCCAATGATTGGTGCGGAATGCTACCATGACATCCGCATTGCTGAGGATAGTTGTTGCGTTGCTCGGCCCGTAGATATCAACAAGCTGACTGAGGCTTTGAAGCACACACTGAACTCTGACGTTCCTGCTTCGTCCGGCACTCATCAGATGAGGCAGCGTTGAAATAGCCCCACCGATGTTCCCAAGTTCCTCCAGGCAGACATTGAGGCGAAGAGGCAGTTTCCCGCCATACTTGTCCTGTGCAAGCCGGATATAATGAGACATGATCTGCGAGCAGAGAATGCCGGCGAGCCGGTCGAAGATGGGGCGCTCGTCCGGCAGAATTACGAAAATCCCGGTGCTCTTCATGCCGTCAAGCTGATTAATGTGTAGATCATCCGTTCCAAGCATCTGAATGAGACCTTCGCTCCGTGCGAACATGGAGATCCCTTCCAGAAATGTGGATCGGATTCCGGCCCGCGTATCACTCGCCGTGCTCACATAGCTCTGAAGGAGCATCGCCGCTACGGAGTTTGTAGGAAGGCCGCTCACGAACTCTTTAAGCACAGTTCCGGCGCCAAGCCTCTCTTCGCCTTTCGCGATAGTCTGATAAACACTGGCCATAGTAACCTGATCTGCAGGAGCGTGTTCGAACAATGCCAAAACCACAGCTACAAAGACAGAGCGAGCAGATTCAGGCCAAAACGGATCACCTTTATCACTTACGGGATAAAGAGAATGCGCAAGCTCATCGATCATCTCAAGTGCAACCTGCTTTTTCGCCATGTCTCCGGAGGTGAAAAGCTCGTAGGGGGCTTTGAGCGGATTCCAGTGCTCGCTGTTGTAAATGTGCCTGAAATCGATCACATGGGTATCGTATCTGTTACCCATCGCACCGGCAGTCTCATAGTATATTTCTCCTTTAGGATCAATGACAAGGAAAGACTCACCGGATTCGATAAACGCTCTGATCATTGCCATAGTACAGCGTCTGCTTTTACCGCTTCCGGAAACGCCAAGGATGACCATATGTCCTTCTTTGTCGTACACATAGAGAAACCCATTGTGACGGTACAATACAGGTCCAGCCGCTCTTTTATCCTTCGTAAAACAGCGCAGTGTACCCTTGATTTCGGCGTCTGTAGACCAACGATCATTTCTCATCTTCCTTCTCCTTTCTCACTGCTGAAAACATCAGCAAACGCTGATTTCAACTGCTTAGTGGGCAGAGTCGGCATATATCCGGAGAAATCAGCCATCTTTACAGCTCTTTCCGTAACGGCCACAGTGTCTTTAACCGTCTGACACGCTTCCAAAGTCACAACCTCACGGAGTGCATCGTGGAAGTCATCAGAGATGTCCACAGAAACCCCGTACTCATCCAGCAGCCTTTCGGCGATGCGAGCCAACTCGTCCGGTGTGTATGTATCGAGATGGATGATGGAAACATTGCGTACTGCGGCTTTGAGCTTTTCAACAACCGACAGAACTCCCCGCGAAGGAGTCCCGCCCGTATAAAGGATCACAGTCGCAGTCCGGCAGACTTTCTTGATTTCTTCAAGGAAGAATTCGGCCTGAGCCTCATTTGCGTATTTGGAAAGCGCCGTAATATCGATTGCGACTACACCCTCAAAGCTGTTAGTATAAACAGCGCATGTGCGAATATCGCCAAAAATCTGTTTCAGCTGAGGCATAGTCCCATCAAGCATGTATTCGAGAAAAAGATCCATTCCTCCGAAGTGACGGATTTCGTTCTTCGAAAGAGTTTCAGCGACAAATCTGGTGATAGTTGTCTGTCCGTTACCTGCATCGAGATTGATTACGAAATGCGGGGGTGCGATGCCGCAGTGCTTATGTGCGGCGCCGTTTGCGCACACCTCTGCGAGGACAGAAACGACTTCTTCAGCTCCAACCGGAGCGGCGCTAAACTCGTTTTTCATTTCAATTCCTCCATCTTTCATTAGTCCTTACCGATGATTCCATCGATAATTCCGTATTTGAGTGCTTCTGCACTCGTCAGCCAGTGGTCACGCTCCATGTCATGAAGCACATCTTCAACCTTCTTGCCACACTCCGCGGCAAGAATAGATGCCAAGCGGTTTTTGACATTCTGGATATGATCAGCGGCGCGCGAAATATCCGTTGCCTGTCCCTGAACACCTCCCAAAGGCTGATGAATCATAACCTCTGCATTCGGCATAGCATACCGTTTACCTTTGGTGCCGGCCGCAAGAAGGAATGCTCCCATGCTTGCTGCCATGCCGGTTGCAACCGTCCTGACATCGCAGTGAATACCATGCTTAATGGTATCGTAGATCATCATCCCATCACTTACAGTACCTCCTGGACTATTGATGATGAGATGGATATCGTCATCTCCTTTACCATCGAGGTAGTCGAGCTGAGACACGATAGATCTTGCAGTTCCAGCGTTGATCTCACCGATCAGTTTTACCTTTCTCTCTTTAGTAAACTGATAGCTTTCCAAATCAACACTGTGCTCCTGTCCGTCAGTAATAGTGATGATCTGAGGAATATAAATCCCGCTCATTTCTTTGCCCTCCTTTATGTTTGTGTTTTAATTGTAGCCTAGAAGAAAACAAAGGTAAAAGTTAGAACAGGCGCACAGAAGGGTAAAAACAGGTCGAAAAAGCAGGAAAAGGCGTGTGCCGTAATGCACACGCCTTAATCAGATGGGATCGACTTGAAAAACAAGTTGTTTTAGATTATATGTCAAGCGGTACTGTTTATAGCTTTGTAGGCCGCACTGAATGTTGGCTTGGAGTATTTTTTTGATCGAAGAAACAATCATTTCATCATCAAGGAATACTTTAGGCAGTTTAAAGACGATTGTTTTTTGCGCAGGAGAAGCATTCCTTATGAAAGAGGCCAGTTCTTTTCCACGAGTGAAATAGCACCCCATTTTCTCATACATGCCGAAAGTTCTTGGACATTCTGGCAGTTCATCGTTCCAATGATGCGATGATCGTATATCCGCATCTGATAGATTAAAGTAATCATATCTGATGCAGCTGGTTGAAATAGTAGTGTCAAAGGTTGTGTCAATATGACAAAAAACGCCGTTAATTCTTACAAGATTCCATGCATGGTCGCCTGCATTTACTTGTTCATTTGAAGACCCAAATACCACAATAGATTGGAGTCCTAATTGATCCGACAAGTATTTGAATGCCTTAGCAATGCCTTCGCAAACACCTATTTGATACAGAACTGCTCCGGGCGCTTCGTGACTATAGGGTGCTTCAGTATCCTTATACTTAACGGTCGTGGCAATATAGTCATGAATGGCTTTTTCCTTCTGAAGGTCACTACACTGCTTGTATTTATCGACCAGTTCTCTGCAATGGCGCGACATACTAATCAATGTGTCGCGAGATTGCGATATTGTAAACCGGTATTCCGGTATGACAGTGCAATACGAGGCTTTTTCGGTGAAATATCTAATCCTGATATTCTTTATGTAAAACAGTTCGGGCACATCAAGCTTCAAAAAGTGATAAATCTTCTGAACTTGAGATACTGTGCATCCGTGGCAAGCAATCTCTTTTGAGTAATGGAGCAGACCGAAGAGCAGTGTGTCGTAAACTACGGCTTCTTCTTTTGAGAGACATCCAAAGTAGTATCGATACTGCTTTGCAGGGATTAATGCTGCCAAATCCATTTCGGCACCTCCTTAAGCAAACTCTCCTTTATACAAAGAAGCTGTGTTGTTATCCAGCATAAAGAATTCGTTTTGAGACAGATTGGATATCTCTTCGGGCTTCACAACGCGTTCCCTTTTATTCGACGTTGACACATTGTTGTTTGCCCCAAAATGCAGTCCGAATTGACCAATGCTGTTGCTCCCTGCATGAGCCTGTGTAACCTCGATGTGTTCGTATTCACCGAATTCTCTTGAAAGCTGTTCTGCAGAATGAAACGAGTGCGCGAAGATAATGGCCTTATGGGAAAGTGCCAGCCATGAAGAAGCATCGTCTTTTGTTGCACCCGCTCCATTCCCAATATCGGGAGTAGATACTGTCCAGCAAAGATCATTAGATGCATTTTTAAGAAGCGAAGCGAGTCTCTCATTGCTGGAAACAGTGGAGACATCGAGCACGACACGACAGGCACACCCTTTGGATAAGCAATGCTCGATTTCAGAGGTTATCATTGAGAGCTGAGTCTTTTTGTTTGTGGAATCAACATCAATAACGATGATCCCTCCCGATTTAATGCATTCCTGAATGGATGTGCTTCTGGACAAATGGCTTTTCCATGCTACAATATCCGTCTCAGCCTGGAGTTGGGAGAAGAAGTACTCAATGTTTGCTCTTGACGCCACCCCAGCGTTGATGTCATTTCTAATGGCTGTTGCTTCATTCGGAGTCAAGTGTCCAGCTTGTTCCTCGTGTATGATGACTGCCTGAATCGAGTTGTGTGGGCAGGATGCAAGCATTCTGAGGTAGGGCGTCACACCGCGGCCTCGCAGAAGTGCAGTTAATGCGCGGAGATATAACGCCCCGGCTGCATCAATTTTATTGTTCTGATTTGAAGCGGCAACAATCATCATTGCCGTCTCATTGTCGTTCAGTCTGAGAATCGGATCATAGAAGGGATTATTCCCGTTGATGATCCTGAAATATGGCTGAGAAGAGCATACACGAGCCAGGTTGCTCTCAAGATGGTGGTTGCCCTCATGAAGAACAACCGTAGGCAGTCCTACAGAAGCAGACTGAAGAACGCTCTGTACAACAAGCTTATTGCGCGTCTCCTGCTCTCCACCTGAAACGCAGATATTACCAATTTGATAATAACAGGGGATAACTTGGTCAACAGTTACTCTTCCCGTGTACACAAGATTTCTGTTTGCCTTGTTAATCCTCTCGATATTCTTCAGAGTCTTCTTGCGATTAGATCTGCTGACCGCTGAAGCTGTGAGGGTAGCAACAGTGTTAAAAATGCGCCCCATATTCTCACCCAAACCTTTCTATATAGAATCTAAAGGGCTTTTCGCCATCCAGTCCAATAATTGCCTCGCCTTTGGCAAGGACCGTTATGTCCCAATCTTCTACTGCGTTGCCTTCGCGAATATCTTCTCGAGTCTTGTTCGCAGGATCAATATACTGATAGGCACATATATTTCTGCCAAAGAGTCCTTTTATGTATTCCCTTGAAGCTGCATTACTGGTTCGGAAGCAAAAGACATTCTGGAATCCGGAAGCAATATTCTTGCCCCCGTATTCACCATACAATTCGTACAGCTGCTCCATGCTCTGAATACCGGTAATCACTGAAATACCAAGGGAACGTCCAAAATTCAAGGCATCTTCAAAGTGATTTAAGCTCGGGAGCATTTTGAGTTCATCGCAGATAATGTAGACATGTCCTCTTTTCTGGCTTGGCGATAATGCTTCTTTAAGGAAAAGATCCACCAGAATTCTATAGATCGGCTGAAACGACAGCCCACATGCAGGATCATACTCAATAAAGAGAGCCTTACCATTGCGCTGCCGTTCTGCTTTACGGACGGAGAATCTGCCGTCTTTTCCAAAGCATTTCACGAACAGTCTGCTCGTTACAGATTGGAGCTCAGCGAAGACGCCAAGAGCTTGATCGGATCTGCCATCCCCAATATATTTGAGGATGCCTTTGAGTTCCGGAAAACCATTGAGGAACTCGGCAAGCTTAGCGGCATTGATTGTCAACAAGTACTGATTCAACGTGCTGTTGTTAAGATGCTTGATCCGGTAATCCATGTCTGAGATGCCCAAAAACGTCATCGCTTTTAAGATTGCCGCAAAAACATCTCGTGCTGCTGTCGGGAAGAAAGGCTGGTTGCTGTTTGCAATGCTGTCAGAAAACACTACTTCTGCAATTTCATCTGCGTTCAGAATAATTGCTTCCTTGTCCCAGCCATCCGCAACAATGTCCATGAATATGTTCCAATCAGCACTGACTGCAACGATGTTTCTCTGATTAGAAATTACGTAATCGTCTGCGTTATGAAACCTGACAAAATCCAGCTTGGAGTCGAACACCAGCATTACGTCTTCTGAATTCATAGAAGCTTTAAGCTGTTTAACAAAGTGCAGGATAGCATTAGTTTTCCCGGTGCCTGTTGAGCCCAGCATCAAGCAATGTGTTGAGAGCTGATCTCTAGTAATGCCGAAGTGCTTGCCGTTGCCTGTTAGTACAATTGACGGGTGTGCATTCATCATAGGAACAGGGTTTTCAGTTACTCTGCTTCCGTAAAGTGTTTCTGTTTTAGTAATCATCTATGCATGCAACCTCCCTTATCAGTGTTATTGTCTCTGCTCCTTTCTTCATCATTGTAATCTATATTGTCGCTTCTGTATAAGTGCGGAGCACCCTTATCATGAGTAAAAATGTCCTTTTTAAGCAGGAAAGGGAGCTCCGCCCCCTTTCTCAAGCAATAGATATTCCATTTGTTTTCGTTTCGGTTTGCTGAAACGAGGCTGCTCTTTGTGCCTCATCTGTCCCTTCATCAGACAGCTGCCTCTCAAAAACATCTCTTGGCGCGTGGTCTGAGTATGCCTCAATATCATAGGACTGCCTTTCTGCAACGATTTCTGCGTACTTATCTTCAGCGAATCTTCGAGCATCCACTTCAACCGGCTGATTATAGTATGCTCGTGGGTTTTCCCTGAATGAAATGTAATTTCCTTCTGAGAGGTTCTCTTTCCATGCATCTGCTTCAGCTTGGTTATCGTGAAAAACAATCCCATCTGCCACCTGGTGCTGATATGCATGACGTCCTTCATGCAGACAAGCGGTAACAATTGCTTCAGAGTCCTTTCCGTATCTCGTATCAGAGGCAAACTGCGAGCTGTTGACATATATAACCTGGTTTTTGGGATCATAAGTGCCTAGCACGACACCATCAGTTCCTGTATAGAGAAACTTCCCAACAACAGGGCAGGATAATCTGCCGGACTCAAATGCCGAGTGATTTTCGATTGTCTGGAGCACTTCGAGCTTTCTTTCTTCGCTGAGCTCTGTCCACTGACTGCCTGTAAGCAGTACACTTTGTTCATAAGTCATAGCATTAACCTCCACTGCAATGGATAGATTCCATGGCAGTCTTGGGATCTTCACAGTACCAGTCAAGGAAAATCAGTGCTGCGGGATACTTCATGCCGAGATCAGCCATAAGCTGTCGGCACGAAAACGAACCGCGAGCAATGTTGGTTTTCTTTCCGCTGTCTATCCAGCGGATTAAGGCCTGAGAGATTTCGGAATCCTTAATGCTTTCCAGGTCATTTGCAGTACTCTCCGCAGTTCGCGGAGAGTACCCTTCTTTCTGCAACAAGACTTCTTTGATACGCTCTTTCATATCTCATCAACCTCCTGAAAAAATAGCAGCGATAATCCCAATGACGAACGCTGCCGCCAGAACATAGAAAATGATTACTGCTGCAATATAGACTAGCCCCATAGCGATCCCAAACCCGAAAGTAAATCCGAGACAGGTAAGCACTGAAAGCACATACTCGTACCACTCATAGCATTTGGAATATCGACCAGGCGCCCAGCAGCTGTTATAGATAATTGTTCCCACGAAACCTGCGATATAGCCGCCGATGGTGCCAATCATCGTAACAATCTCTTCGCCTGCAATCGAATTATACATTTGCGGAAGAACGCTGTTGCCCAAAATGGCAAGCAGAATAACAGACAGCACAATAGTAAGCGACCAGAACAACGCAACAGAACCACTGGAAGCAGGCTTAGCAACTGCTGCGGCAGGGCTTGCAGCAATAGGCGGTGTATAAACTGTTGTATGTACAGGCGTTGTCGGAACGCTGTTATTAGAGGTTCTGCTCCCCATCGCAACCATGCTCGTATTCATCTTGCTTGCATGCCGCTTATCTGCTTCGCAATAAGGGCAGGAACCGTTTGCGCTCCAGAAGTAATGAGTGTGATTATGCTTGCACTGGGTTATTTCATTTCTAAAGCGCAACAGAGCTTTTTTCCACTCTGCGGGACTCGGCCTGGCCGTGGGATTGCTGTGGCCATCAACGAACGCTCGCTTAAACAGATCCCGAATGTACGGAGGGAGTGCGTTGATATCCGGAGCATAGCTGGGTGTCGTATAATTGGGAATGCTCTTGAAAAACGGAGTTTCTCCGCATTCAATTCGCTTATCGGTTGATTTCGGAGCCGGAGCAGAACCAGCCCGCTTAAGCTGGCGCTGGCAGATGAATGGATGGCATCCGTTCATAAGCATTCTGAAACAGTGGATCGCCAAGGAGAAGTTGTCCGTTTCTTCCGTAAAAGTCGGGCCAGGACAATCCGCATAGGTTGTTCCTTTACACGCTTTGATCAGTTCGGGTGCAACATATCCAGGGGCGCACACTTCGCATTTATAGGTTTTTCCACCACTTTTGAAATGGAAGGAATCGACGTCGATGAAGCAAACCGAATAATCGTCACGGATCTTCAAATTGTCGGGATTCCCATCGCCGAAAACCAACCCAGCTCGATGAATTCTATCGACAACGTCAGACAGGCTGATCAAACAATCAATGCGGTCTTTAATAGTCACATGAAGGTTCTGCTTCGGAGGATAAACGTAAAGATCGTCCAGTTCAGTGCTGAATGCAATCTTGTTCATCCCGAAGCCGATAAAGTTGTGGCCTTGATCGTAAACCTGAGACAGAGGCCATGCGACGTCCTGCGCAAGCTTTGCATTAGAGAACGAGCTGCTTGCGCTGATTTTTACCATCTCCCGGATCTTGTCTTCGCGCTTTTTAGCATCTGCTCCGTGATGGTACTTCTTAACGACCTTTCTGGGATATCCAACGATTTCGTAGACTGCTCCTTCGCCGCCAGAAGCCAAAGCGTGATCTGCCAGGCCAATATTTCTTCCTGCCTGATCATAGCACACGTTCATTTCTGCACCTCCTACCTAGGAATATAATTTGCTACAACTTGTCCCATCCAGACAAACATCAACATTTTGAAGAGCTTGCCTGCAAGACATATAAGGTAAAACTTGAACTTATTCAGCCGGATAGCTCCTGCCATCATCCCAACAACGTCAAACAAAGGGAGCGGCAGTGCCGAAAAAACAAGTACAAAGATGTAAGGATGGCTTGGAAAATGATTCTCGATCTTCCTGATCAGTTTTCCGCTGACAAAATGACGACCATGTACTCCAGTCATAAATCCGACCATCTCACCCAAGGAAGCACCTAATGCTCCGCAAATCGCCACCACTACCGGATTCAAGATCATCGAATACTGTAATACGACCAGAATGCTTGGAGCAGGAAGCAATACAGTCGAATTTGCAATAAAGCAGACCAGAAAAATGCCTAGATATGTTTCAGGTGCGTGTTCCTTGACAAATCCGTTCATGGCAAAGGCTGTAATGCTGAAGGCCACCAGAATCAGCACAGACAGAAAATCGTAAAGTCTTGCTGCGCCAACATCCCTGCGTCGCGCTATTTGATCCTTTTTGGGGGCGTCTTCAATATGCTTGTGCCATTTGTTGGTGCTGGAATTGTTCGTTCTTTGGGGCTTTGCATGAGAACCAACAACTATAGGATCAAGTTCAACGTCAGGAGTATGAAGGTAGTCGTTTTCACTGTGGGTGGAGATATCATCAGCATCGCTCACAGGGGGGCCGCAGTTTCCTTTATCCAACTGATCTTCCGACACAGGAGTGTTAGAATCTTCGCTGGGATGCTCAACCAGCTCTTCTTCACTGCCTTTGAGCGTTTTGTCAGCAGAGTCATCATCAGCATAAAGATTGGCTTTAGCTGCTTCCTGCAGTGATGCCCAATCGGGCGCCTTATAATATTCTGCGGGCATTTTCTTAGCCGGCTGAAGTGGATTATAGATAACCACAATGGTTTTATCATCGTCCAGCAGCCTGCGAGGATAGTTCTCAAGATATCTGCTTGCAGCCTCTTCAAGCGCTTTCACAGATCTAAGCGAGGTTTCATGCCTATCCATAAACCTGCTGGCAAGTGCAACATTGATTTTGACATCATGATTGCGGAGCAGCGGAGGGCAGATCTGTTCCCACACGCCGTCGGTCATCAGCATTACAGAAGAGACGGGAGCTTCGACTTCTCCGAAAACCCACATGCTGGGACCAGAACAAAGTGGAAAGACATATCCGTCTTCATCACGCTGCTGGGTAGTCAGCGGGACATACTCACCGCTCTCCATCAAGGCAATAATGCCGCTGTCGCCAGACTGACCGTAAAACACATGACCATCATCGAAGATAACCATGCAAAGTGTGGTATCATATTCGTCGGGAGAATTACCAGCAGCTTGTGCCTCTTCCAGTACCGCTTTATAGGCGGTAACGAAAGCGTTGTTCATAATCTTCTTAACTTCTGAAAACGGCATCCCACTCGTATAATGCTCCATGCAGTAATCACAGGATTTCTGAGAAGCAATGCGCGATCCATCATCAGAGTTACTTTCGCTTCCAAGGCCGTCCGCGGCGCTGGCATATACTACTCCGTTGTTATCCCTTTTGATATAGAAGGAATCCTGACAGGGGATGCCATTATCAATGTGATAAGGTCCGGCCATGTTTGCTGTATAGTATCGAATCATTATGAACCTCCTTTCAGAGCGGCATGTTCAACATGCCGCTCTGTTTGTTTACTGCAATCAGCTGTTAAGCCAGTCATCGAGATCGGGTACCTTCAGATTGGTATCTTCCTTCTCAAGGGGATTGTCGACGTGAATACGCTGATCGGGGGAGCTCGTAGAAACGGCCTTAATGCTGATGGCCATGAAGTCGAAGAAATCGGTGAAGTCGTAACCGGCCTCATCAACCAGTTCAAACACACGCTTTCCGTCAGTCAGCTTTGCGACCGTCTCCTTGTCATAGCCTTTTACAGCGAGAACCCACAGCTGCATTTTCTTGTCTGCGGTGCGCTGCTTGATGATTCGAGCGATTTCGGTAACATCGCCGCCGTAACCATCTGTGATCAGAATGATGTACGGCATTTTGATTTCGATGCCGTTCTCTGCGTAGAGGTTGCATCTCTCGCGCATTTTGTCGATTGCCAACTCGAGAGCCGCGGGGATATTCGTACCGCCACCAGCAGTAAGCTGTACCGGCTGAAGCTCAGTGATGGGACGGAACCCCTGTACAACGGTGGGCTCCTCATTGAAACTCAGCACAGCGACGTCAACGAGTCCAGAAGCTTTCGGGTCTTTGCACACATCGGCAGAAAATCTGTTGACCGACTGATTCAACATCTGAATGGGAAATCCAGACATCGAACCGGAGTTGTCCAAAACAAACTCCACAGGCATATGCTGCATGTTTACGTTTACAGGGGGATAGTCGTTGAAATTGTAGTTGCGGTTCATTTTAATACCTCCTAAGTATTATTCATCCATTGATAGTTCCCTTGCCTTCGCAGGCGGGGTATTTGACCGGACCTTTGCCATTGCGGTATTAGCATGTCTCGTCCTGAATCTTTCCATCGCCTCCACATCTCGGACAAGCTGCTTCTCCGGTTCTGTGGCAGTTCTTGCAGGAATGGGACGTAATATCATCCCCTTTCGCTTGGATTTGGTTTGTTTTGCTTTCTGACTCTATTGTAGTTGACCGCCTATCCCTTTAATAGGGAAGCAAGTGTACACTCAAGGGTAATAACATGAGGAGAAATAAGTATTATTTCAAATTCACTCTATGCGTTCCTTGATGCCAGTTCTTCAAACATGAGCATTATTTTGAGAATGATATTTTGTATTGATTCTTCCAAATCATCCTTGTAACAACGCCGAGGATCAACTCTTCTGCAGAGAGAAGCATGATATACAATGCAACACCACGAAAAAGAGTTAGCAAAAAGAAGTGTGATGCAAAAATAGACAGTTCGAAGAGCCAACGGATCAATACTATGTTGACTGGTATACCTGAAACGGCTACGAGCAGAAACATCCATGTATTCTCCCGCTTTTTTGCCCATGGCGTTAATGCTACAGCAATCAATAATGTGATTGGCAATAACATAATTGGTATCGTTGAATGCCTTATTGTGCCGACAATAGACATCGAGATTGGGAGCAATGAAATCGAGTGGATCATAACTGCACTCGATGCCTTCTTTATACGAAACATGTAATAACCTCCACAATGTTCCATCCGATTATCACCGGAATGGTTATTTGAAGTATTTGAACAACTACGCTGACGGCAATCAAAGCATGTCCTGGCATTCCCATTAATCTCAGTTTCATTTTTATATGTGTATTCCAGACAATCTTTTTTGTGTCTTCGACAAGGTTTTCAATGCCAAGGAGTTCGGAAAGAATTGCTGCACCGTCAAGGCCGCCACCGAAAGTTATATTAACGAAGGCCAAAATAATATTGACGATTGCTGCATTAAGAAGAAAAGCACCTGCGCATGGAATTGCACACGCAATAAGCAGACATACTCCGGCAAGCAAAGCATTTGATTCCACTCCTGCCGCATATATCTGGATTCTCTTCATCTTTGATTGCACTCTTTGACTGTCCATAAGGACATAGGCACCAGGCAAAAGGCCATCAATCATAATCCCTATTTCAAAGACTCCTGCTCCATATGTCAACCCCGCGAACGTATGACCAAGTTCATGAAGGAGTACTCCGAATACAATGCCGAGAATATTCCCAAGCCACATACAGTCAGTGTTGATAATCGGAAGATCTCGAACAAAGAACAAAATTCCTAGGACAAGCACAGGCAGCCAAGAAAACATAAGCAAAACAGTCCAAAGACGAGCCAACACCATCAAGAGAGGATTGCGTCTAATAAACCACAACGTATAATGTGCCCCCGACCCAACATGTAAAGACCTTCCGTACCTGAGAAGATCATGTTTGCTTAACTGAGTGAGCATATGAGTTATTTCCACTTTTGAAAGCCCCATATTGATGCTGTAGGGATTTCTATGCCCGTTGAGCTTTCTAGCAAACTCCGCTATGGTTACGCCCATAGTAAAATCTTCATCATAAAGGCAGTCGTGAACATCATACTCGTATGGGTTTTTACGAGAAAACACTAACCAGTTGTTTAACATCGGATAATTCATCTGTTACAGCGCCGCCTCCTATTGCAAAGTTTTATGATGGATATTTCTTTCTTCTGTAAATAAGCTTATCAGCAATTCCGAGGCATGTATAAGGAGTCATGGCAAAAGCGGTAGGTAATAAATATGAATAAGTAAAGTAAAAGAGAGGGATGCGCGTGCACCCCTCCCTTTAATGGAAAGTGATTGTCTATTCAGTTCTGTAACACCTTATCTGCTATTTCTACATAGTATCGCTTTACAGTCTCCACCATTTCGTCGTAATCATCGAATTCACAATTACCATAAGCATGCGCTAATACGCTGACTAGAGCCCCTTCTGGATCACTGATTCGTTGCCATAGCTCAGGATACCAGAATCTCCCAGAAACATCGTGCCAACCTTTTTCGCTAATCTGATCTAAAAATGATTTTGCCTGTGAATACTGCTTAAGATCTAATTCGTATAGGGCCATGTTGATCAGTGCATAGCTGTCTTGCTCTTTCAATCCTTCCGCTAAGAGGTCCGGGATAGAATACTCAGACCGGGGTTCTAAATCATCTTGTGTTAAATGCCCATACCTAATCAAAAATGCGAGATTTGTATTATTTGAGGCGACTTCAATTCCCATTGTTCGAATACAGAAATTAGCTGCACCGAGAATATCGCCAGACCTAAACAAAGTAAAAACAGAGGCCGGACTATTTAAATTGTTTAACTCGCTTCTATGAGTATCGCGATACACACGTTCAAGCTCTATAAGGTCATTTCGAACTAGATCGAAATGATTCTGTTCGCGAACACTGCACATGTCTTTCCGGACATACTCAGATGGCATCCCTCTGCAAATTTCAGTTGCCCATGCCTCCATAAATCTGTTCATATCCCAGCAATAATATAGGCAAGCCGTGGCAATTGCTACTTGGTCGACCTCAGCATCATCTTTGGAGTTTTGATACATTGCCTGCAAAAGTGTAGACACGAAGAGGTTTCCATGATCATGACTAAGCAAACTTCTTGCGCTGGAAGAAAATGGAATAGATCCCAAAGTGAACACCATTTCCTGGATTCGCTTGTATTCCGAGCTTTTTACCACATCACGACCACCTAAGCACAACTTCTGGATTGTCGGAATATTCTTGTTTAGCGAATCAATAACAAGGACGGCCAATTCCGCATCTAACAGAAGCTTTGCTTTTTCCGACCCATCCGCCTTGGAAAGCCAGATATTTGTCAATGCAGTAACACTAAAAACATCTTCCTGAAGTTTTGCGTTTCTGGCAAGAGTTGCAAGCAGATCGTCAGAAACTCTGAAATCCTGCGCTACTTTATCATACAGCCAAATTGAGCCTGCATATCCTTCGTCCTCGGAAACTCTAGAATCGTGCGCAACTTCGCTCATTACAGTCATTGCCATCACAGAGATCATTTCTGTGCCAAGCTTTATCTGAGACTTCGTACCGCTTTGGAGACATGAGAAAGCTTTTTTGTAAGCTGAACGTCCCGAACTGTATTCCCAAATGATAGTGGAAAGTGCATTAGCGTCAAGATATCTGTCATCAGATGCGGTGGCCTGGTAGGATGCTTTGAGCGCATATGCGTAAGCATACGCCGATTTTGTGTTCATACAGGCAGTAAGAAGCTCCTTCTGGTCTTCAGTCAACATCTGATTTGAAAACACATTTTCACATAACACCACTGCGTGATCTTTGGTAATTGCCAGATCAGCCTCTACAACAGCTCGCAAATGTTCTATATCGTTTATTTCCTTAAAAATTGTACTGATTATGGAATCAAACTCTTGTTGATTATTTGCTCCCAAGTCCGACAATGCAAAATTGATAATACTAATCCATCGGCTATCATTTAGATGCTGACGAAGAATACCGGATGGATCTGGCCTTGACAGTTCTGCGTTCAGTCGCAAGTGGCAACAAGCGTGTGCTGTTAAGAACTCTTGATATGCTCTAATGGGAAATATATAAACAATGTCTGAAGTACGGTCATCTCGTTCAATAATTCCAACATTTGCTGCTAATGTATCGAGAAACTCTCTGTACCCCTCAGATGTACTCTTAATAAGAGTAGTCTGAAAGCTCAAATGGTTAAGTTCTCCCTCAAGTTTTGCTAATTCTTTTAGCGAAATATACATTGAATCATTGAGTTGCATCTGATACGCGATAAAGCTTAAAAGAGTCATTGTATCCTCAAACACTGATCGCTTTTGATCGTGCCTTTTCACATGGTTGGTAAAGTATTCCCATAATGTATCGTGGAACATCTGAAAGCGATTTAATGAGAACGAGTCGTTAGCAATTTGCTTTAGAATAAGGAGCAACTCTAATGGGGTGCTCATGAATTCTTCCAAATACTTAAACTTTTTTTGCTTGAAAATTTGCTCAACCGCAGCTTTTAATTGCACGCTCTGCTCTGCGGGCTGAGTTGCATCAATCCACCTCTCTGCATATGATCTTCTTGCACTTTTATCAAGTGGGATTATTGATCTTCCCCTAAACCCCATTTTTTTCAATAAATTGTGGATTCTAGCCTCAGTCAAACCCGCTACTCTCGATGTCATTATAACCGGAGCTTGAGGATTGCTAAAAAGATAATCATCCAGTGCAGATAAGAAATTATATCTCATACTGTCTGAAAGCTCATCTAGTCCATCTATGAGTAACAACACTTTTCCCTGAACAGTTTTAAGCCACTTCTGAACACTGAATTCCAGAGAGGCAGCTACAGCATCTTTATCCGTTGAAGCACTCGTAAAAACCGAAACGACACTTCGCTCGATAGCCTTGACAATGGAATAATTTTGGTCAGTAATATCCCTTAGCTGAATCAAGCACGGGATAAAATCGCCGGAAAGCGAATACTTCTTTCTAATTGCTATGTGGGTTTCTTTAGTGCTAAACGGATGGCAATAATATAGAGCTATTCTTCTTAATAGCGTTGTTTTACCATGACCGGCACTTGCGACCGCAAGAATTCTACTTTCATGGGTATTTTTTTTAATAATTAGGCTACTATGATCATATTGCTTCTCAAATTCAAGTGCACCATTTTCTTCCCTTAATTCAGGTTGTATATCTGTACCATTTGCAGCGATAATAGAAGTAGCGTCGTTTTTCGCACTTTTAATACTAGGTAGCTTTTTATCAATGGAAAGATCTACCTGAATATTTTCTTCGTTTTCTTTAGCTCGTATTTTCCTAAATATTTCACTTCTAAGAGTTCGTATCTCATCTTCGCCAGCAGAAGAATCAATTTGGGATAGCTTGTGCGTAATCCTCTCTTGGATTTCTGCAACTTGTGTGGACATAGAATCATTGTTCACAGGTGTGTCTCTGCGATGCTTTGAGACCTCGCGTGCTCGATCCATTTGTTCAGCATAGCTTTGGAAGGCATAAGCACCTTCTGCAATCTCAAGGGGATAGAACAAATCCTCGAAACTGAAGCTTTCACCACTTGACCGTTCAAAAATAATACGTTCAAGCGAATGCTCTAAAGCTTTTCGATATGTTGATTCCTCTACCTTAATCTGCATAACTTTTCTCCTTCGAAAAAAGATCACTCACCATCGCTCAAATCGCTCACAAGTGCGTTTACCTTTTTAAGAATATTATTTATCTCTTTTGTCTTATACTTTCCGACACAGTGTTTCTTTATTTCAGCATAACTTTCCGAAGCAGAGTTGGCAACAGCAAGAAAGACTCGCTTTAAATCATCTTTATACACGCCATGACCTATGGGATAGCTGTAGCGATACGACACTTCACCATCACGCTCGTCATATTGCATCGCACCGTAACGTCTGGGATAATTCTCTTTTGCTATGGCCTTGCAGAGAAGGTAATCATATGTCTCATCTGCTGTAATGGGAAGGATAGCATCGATACGACAAACTTGTGGCAGTGCTTCGACATGCACCCTCATGCGGAGACTGCAGTTTTGAAGGTTAAACCCTAATTCATATACCACAAGGTCAGGTTTTGAGATCCGTTCGGTATAGTGCCAACCTTCATCATCGAAAAATGACTTAACAGCCGTCGTCGAACCTTCCATATACTCTTGCATCTCTTCTCCCAAGGCACCATCAGCTGACATTCCGAGCGAACCAACGAGATGAGCCATTATGCATTCTTGTATGGCTTGATCTATCTGTTCTTCCGTGGCGTCGTCGCCCAATTCTACTTGTTTTGCTTCAAGCAGAGGAATCAGAGCGTCAGCTTGCGCTGGGCGATTTTCATCACGTTTTAATTGATTGATCAGATCAGTAATTTTGTTGCTGGCCATTTTATTAGCCTCCTCTTTTTATTATAATCATAATGGTCCGTGAGGAGAAATTCAAAGTAAAAGACGTCAGAATCCACAGTAAAATCAGAACTACTGCATCAACGAGGCAACATTATCGGAAAACCACGCAGAATTGGTTCTGAATGCCGGAGAATGAGCCAGTTCTTCTTTTTCCACTTCTGTTACTTTGAAACTCTTTGATGTCAGAATTCGCATTAACAGCATTCTCTGCGCTCGGCGTACATATTTGGCATCTTTGTCGCCAGGCGTAGCCGCCGTCGTAATGTTGCTTCCATATCGATTGAGCAACAAATCAAGCATAGCCCTGATCAAAACGCTTTCGTCTGCTTCTGCTTTGAAATCGTACATTGCTAAATCTGAAACGAGAAGCTCTGCCAACTGTACATTCTCCAAATTGATGTCACAAAGTAAAGGAACCAGTAAGCCAACATATTCTTCGATATTTGTTATAGACGGAAGAATGACCTCGCGATAGACAGCGGTATTCTCGTCATTTTCCAATGCGCGCCGAATGCCCTTTGCAGCAAGTTCATATCGGATTTGGCCGTTGATAAACTGATAATCCTCATCTGCGCCATCTGCTGGTACAATCAATCCAACTTGAGTAACAAAAATTTCGTGTAAGCGTTCAATATATGCATCCACTTCGTCTTGTTTCAGATCAGTCTTATTGATTTGTTTTTTGAGGTGTTTATCTAGATTACTTCGGGAAAAATGTGGGTTCCCGTTAGTCACCGTTTCGCCAGCAACCTCTTGGAGTATTCGGTTAATATTCATCAATACATCCATTATTATTGGATCAGCAAAACGATCATCTCGATTGATTTTTATCATTCTATCAGTCAGGAAGCTAATGTATCGTTGCGTAATACGCCCTAGATCATAACTGAAGTAAAAGCAAACCACAGATAGCATGTAAGGATTAACTGAATAATCGAGATAGAAGTGGTTTTGCTCAATTTCCATAAGAATGTCGCTGGATTCTTCATCTGGATCCAAAAAGCGCTTCCACTTCAATACAAGTTTTTCCCGCTGAGTTGCATTTAACGGAAGTATCCTATATGTATGTGTTTGAAGATCGGCCTCCATTGCATATTCAAGCGATTTCATAGTACTTGGAGACATTTGACGCGAGGACACAATAATATGTGCACCAACCTCGTTCGTCTCTGGGTAACTACAGTATTTATTACAAAAATCTGCAAGACATTTCAAGTATGCTTCACGCATATCTCCTGCAACGATTTCATCGAAGGAATCAAGAATAAGAAGTAGCTTTCCAGTACGCGCAAGCTCCTGCACATAATCGATCAGTTCTTCCGTGACAACGTCATCTTCAACATGTAATGGATCTCTGTTTACAATAAAGCGTTGTGAACTCTGCGTAGAGTAGAAATTAAATCCCGCTGACAGTTTCCACATGCAGTTAAAGAATAATGATATAAAATCAGTTGTCCATTCCTGATAACGCTCATCTTTATAGCAAAAAGAGAACATTCGAGCCGGAACACTGATAATGAATAAATCTTTTGGAGCTTTTATTTGCTCGGAAATCTCCTGCAACGCAACATTCTTCTCGCCTGACCCAAGACGGTCGGAGAGCATGCACAGGGATGCCATTTGGAGAAACGAGCTCTTTCCCAAACCAGTTTTTGCCACGATGAGCAGTCTGTTGCTCTTTGTTGCTGTCTTAATTAGAGAAAGCGGCATGACTCCTTTCTCACCATCGAGTTCAAACTCTGGGAGAACAAAAAAGTCTTGCGGGTATAGCTTATCTTTGATCTGGATTGATCTTGGTTCGAAGAACTTGTTGCTGTTGAAGAAAGCAAGTTCCGCTCTTTCCATCGCGTTCGACGCTTGGACATCTTTCTCAAACAATCGAGCCAGCATAGCATGCAACTTTTTAAGCTTCGCTTGATCTCTTTCTGCAGAATACGTGCCAATCATTTCGAAAATGGTTAATACTACTGTTCCCAGAAGAATGTTGGCATTATTTGCAAGACGCGTAAATGTCTTTTCACCGATTATCCCTTGATCGCCAAGCTCTTCCCAATCAAAATTGAACAGCTTATATGATACTGCATCTTCGATTTCTGTTACCCCTATGTATTCGAGACATTTTTTAAAGAAAGACTTACAATTTGAGACGCAGGCTTTACGACTCAACAGGAGGAAAGAGAAAAAGAGGGCGGCGTCAAAGCTTTTGTTGACCCTTTTGTTTCCTCCGTTTTGCTTCAGCCAGAATTTTATTACCCCGCTCGTCTGATCACAAAAGGTAAAGAGTGTTTCAGAATAGCACTCATATGCCTTATCTGCAATTAGATTTGGGCTTTTGTTAAAAATGGTTTCACTACTTTGTGCCATCTCATACATTAACCGAAAGATGTTGCTGTCTTCTTCTAAACGATTATCATCCAATTCGTTTAAGAGAAGGCCGGTTTCTCTGGCAGCCTGTTCGCATGCGGAAGTGTAGCCATACCCTGTTTTCGTACAGTTCATTGCCTTTAGATCCGGAAAGATGGCATCAAAGAACATCGTCAGAAAATCGCTCCTGGATGGCATTTGCTCAGGTATTGAGTACTTCATGTTTACCTCCCGTTCTTATGTGTGCTAATTACTTTTTTCGACCTGTGTCCAAAGCACTTTCGAATCCAAAATCCCCGTCTTGCGGAAGAACAACAAGTTCATTCAGACAGTAGTTTTCTGTTGTGCAAGCACTAAGCATTTTTATCCAACTTGTTCATTATCCCCCACCACTCCTTAATCTAATTTCACATAGATGCATGCCTATTTGCTTTCGTCCACAAACTCCACAATGTCACCAATATTACAGTCAAGGCAAATACAGATTTTACGCAGAGCTTCCATTGACACGTCTTCGCCCTTTCTGAGCTTTGTCATCGTGCTGGACGAAAGCCCTGATGCTTTATGAAGATCGCCCTTGCTCATTTCCTTGTCAACGAGCAGCTTCCACAATTTTTTGTAGCTTGCTTTCATGCTTTTCACCTCAGCAAAGTATGTAAAATAAACCTAATTTACATTATAGCACAAGTCGGGCTTCTATTCAATAGAGTCTCTTATATTTCGGATGAATATGACCGTTTTGCAGGAATTACTCAGCATTTAAGCGCGATACTCGTTATTATCCGAGAGAACGCCTGTGCCGTCTTTGCTCGGCACAGGCGTTCTCTTTCATTCTATCTGATTATTTCGTTTCTGTTCCTGTTCTCTCTCTGAAACTGGCTTGAGGAAGTCATCCACGTTTGCTTTCATGGTGTCGATGATCCGCGCCTCCTTTTTGAGCTTCGCACGTTCATCGTAGAGCCGCTGCTGCTCGTCGAGAAGCCTCTGCTGTTCCGCTTGCAGCGTCTTCAAGCTCGGCAGCTTTTCATCGCCTTGCATGGCAAGCAGTGTACTCCGCGCCGCCTCAAAGATCACAAGCTCGGCTTCGTGCTTTGCCTTGAAACTCTGCTTGTCTTTCGTCTTCTGGAAGGCGTCATATACAGGCTTGAGCCGCTGGTAGTTGGAGATGTTCTTGATAAGCGGTTGGACTTTCCGCAGTCGCGCTTCAACGCCTTTCAGTTCCTTGCCGGTACGGTCATAGGAGCTGTGAACATCCTCGACCTTCTTCTCAAGATCGTCGTATTGGAGCAAGTTGTTTTCCGTGAGATAGTTGAGTGTCCGTGCCGCTTCCTTGAGGATAGTGAGCTTTGCTTTATGCTCGTAACCCTTGCTGTCGATAAGCCTGATCCGCTCCTGAATATCTCCGATAAGAGAGATGCCCTTCGGCGTGGCTTGTCTCTGACTTCTTCGGGGCGTCCGTCCGGCAATTCGCTCCTTGATGCGTTCCTCGGTGTAGTTTTCTCCGATGGTCTTAGAACGGGTAAACCGCTCCTGACCTTCAGCGCGGAATGAGATGTATTTGCCGGTCTTAATTTCATAACCGGCTTCCTGCATGAGCCGCAGAAAGTCATCGTAGTCCTTCGCTGTGATGACAAGCCGATCGATGGTCTGCTTGAGCTTTTGCTTCCAGCTCGTACCGCGTTTGGCTTCGGTGTATTCCTTGTAGTCCATGCCCTTGTTCTGCGACGGAGGAATCACAGACAGCCCATGTTCCTTGCATATCTCATCACTGAGTTGATGCAACTCCCGATAGGTTCTCTTGTTGCTTCGGTAGGCATGGAAGTCCACATAGTTCACGGCATTGAAGATGATGTGATTATGACAATGCTCCTTGTCGATGTGGGTAGCAATCACATACTCGTACTTGCCCTTGAGCCATTCGTCCGCAAGTTGTTTCCCGACCTCGTGAGCTTCTTCCGGCGTCACTTCACCGATGTCAAACGACTGGATCAAATGACGGGCAAGTACCTTCGGCATCTGCATTCCTTGCTGCACTGCAAGGTTTCTCGTCCACTCAAATTCTTTCGCCGCTGCGTCGCTTGCAGCGCATCCATAGGACGAAACATAGAAAGCATCGTCGGTCTTCTGCGGGTCGAGAATGTAGGCAATAGCCTTGTTTACAGTTCCTCGGATTGGCTTGATTTTAGTAACTGCCATATCTCACCCTGCCTTTCTTTCAGCTCTGTAATATCGTCCGCATAGAAGTGTCCGGTGGAGTTGATGCGGCGGCAAATCTGATTGATGTTTGAGGCAACACGGCTGACTGCGGCGGCAAGTTTCTTCTGCTGCGTATAGTCCACCTTGATGATATAACCGTCAATCGCCATCTTCCGGAGATATGCTCCCATGTTCCTTGTTCCGAGTTGCGCCATCTTTGCCTTGATGATTCTTTTCTCATCGTCGGAGACGAAGAAGAGTATCTGATTTGGTCGCGTTCTGTTTGCCATAGGCGTTCCGTCCTTTCGTAAAGGAAGAGGGTTTGGGAGGCATCCCAACAAGCATTTTTCAGATTAAGGGGAGGGTTTCCTTAATCGAAAATCGCCGTGTGTATATACACCGGCTGTGCTTGCTATTCTCTAAAATCGTATTCCCTCGTAGAGACTCCCCGTAAAATACCCCTTCATATAACAACGGACAGTTTATTGGGATTTGTCCGGGATTAAACAGGATTTTTCTTGTTCTCGTTTTGATTTGATACGTTTGCAACTATCGTTTCCACATAAAAAAGACTGCTTGGCATTGCGCCTTGCAGTCTATTTATCTCTGTATTCAATTCGTTCGGTCGCATGCCAAGCGACATTATTCCAGCGATGAGAACAGCTCTCCGTCAATGCTTAGAACGTCATCCATCGGAATCTTTGAGCCGTCCTGCATGGTGATTCGCCGCTCAAAATCATCGACCTTTTTGACCGCGCCGGTTGCTGTTATGTATTTGCCGCCAGCCTTCCGCTCATCGGGCTGGAAGTAGGTGATGGTGACTTTCGGTGCTTCATTAAGGGCATCCATAAGAAGCTGATACTTCATGTCCAATGCAGTCAGAGCTTCCTCGTCAAGCTCAATCCTTTCGTCGGTCAGACGCCCGGTTTCCTTGATAGCGGAGTCGTAGCCCGTGAGGGCGGCGAAGGGAGCAAACTGCGCTGCTCGATCTGACATTGGCATCTGCGGTCGCGTCTTTGAAACGTGGTGAGGGAGATTGATAATCTCGTTGTACCGATTATTCATGCGCATTCTGTATCTCACCTCTTAGACAAACTGGAATTTTCAAATTAGTCTTTGCAAATAACCTTTGAATCTTCACCATCAATTACAATTCCCTGACGGTTGTTAATTGGGCATAGATTCAAATCCGAAAACTCAGTCATTATTTTCTCGGTAACTTTCTTAAATGGTGCTGTAAGATAATGCGGAAGAACAT
>Ga0129310_1001047_pt1 | contig 26758 bp, 27 predicted proteins | sample Go1ome_2_FD_94433 | JGI IMG/M metagenome (GOLD analysis project Ga0129310, IMG submission 94433) | Western lowland gorrila individual fecal microbial communities from Wisconsin, USA - Go1022A metagenome | ecosystem: Host-associated > Mammals > Digestive system > Large intestine > Fecal | place... | reverse complement strand
ATCAGATTAGGGGGGAAAAAAAGCGCCGTCGCCTGCTTGATTTATATATTGTTGGGTGCTGTGGGAGTTCCCATATTTGCAAATTTCTCCGCTGGCTACGATAAGGTTATCGGACCCACAGGAGGGTTTTTGATGTCCTTTCCCATTATGGCACTACTGATTGGTCTTGGAATGGATTATTACAAAAAAAATAAGGCACTGTTGATAGCGGGTGTCATTGCCGGAACCGTTGTCAACTACATCGCCGGCATTCTCTGGTTCTGCTTTGTTACAAAAAGCAGCTTTATGACAGGCTTCACCGCATGCGTGCTGCCCTTCATTCCCACCGCCATTATCAAGGCAGTTTTGGCCGTTGCAATCGGTTTACCCATAAGACAAAAGGTGGTACCTGCAATATGCAAATAAAATTAAGGCCTCACCATTTACTATGTACACAAGGATATTCCGGAAAAGGATATAATCAGGAATTCGTAGAAAACATGAATGAAATTGTTAGACGCCTCCGTACGGAGAAGGCAACAGAAATTACTGTTGTCTTCTCCACGGACGATCTCTGTGCCCATTGCCCCAATATGGTGGGCACGGATTTATGTACCTCTCAGGAGAAGGTTAAACGCTTCGACCGTAAAACAGCAGAATATTTCGGTTTGGAAGAGAAAACCTATATTTATCAGGAGCTTATTCAAAAAATCAACAGTCAGATGACCTCACAACGTATGGATGATATTTGTGACGGCTGCCAATGGTATCCTGTCAGCTCCTGTAAAAGGAATATCCTTACAGGCAATAATTAAGCAGTTCCTTTATTGCTTCTTTATTCGTATGGTCGGCGCCCTTAAAGGTCTCCAGCATATAAAGGTCTTCCTCCGACTTCTCTTCCTTCTTCTCAAGGGATTTCTTTATCATATTCATCATCAGCTTTTTTACAAAGCCAACCTTCTCAGGCTTATAACCGCCTTCAAAATAGAAGAAGCGTTGGGCATCAAGCCCATTCTGCTCTACAAGTCTTGCAGCCACCTCGGTGCTGCAAGGCGACATACCTACCCCGAATACAACCACGTTGCTTAGATTCAGCGCTTTTATTTTGTTATAGCCGGAAATCATATTGGCACAAATCCAGCCGCCATAAATCACCATATCATATGCTGATAAATCACTTAAGTTAGTTTGCTTTAATTTCTTTGCCTCACAATGAAGCTCTGTCGCTATCCAGCCTGCGTATTTTGCAGTAAAGCCTGTAGCGCTTTGATAAACTACGATTCTTTTCATGGTGTGTTCCTTTCTGCCAGTTCCTGCGTTTGTACATAATAATATATCCTGACAACAAAATTAAGTTTTCTCTAAACACTTTTTCCCGTTACATAATCAGCAAGTGACAATGCAATTTCAAAATGACTTACATCATGCTGTGTTCCCTTATACTGTCCGTCTCCATTTCTATATATGCTTTGGTGCATCCAATAAATCTCCACATGTAAGAAACATATATAATTTCAATTGTCAATTACTCTCATTCTATCACAACCGCATAATTATGAAAAGAAATAGCATTAGACAAACTGCACTTACTTAGCAAGCCCTTCCCTTCTGTACACAATCCCAAACAATACCATTGCCACAACCATATTAAGCCCAATCACAACAAGGCTCTCCGCGCTTATTTTTCCGTTCTCCATCTGATTCATCAGCATATGAATCCTGTAAGAGTATGTTACCTGCGCAATTTTCTCAATGGCTTCATTAAACATAGACAGCATGGGTAGAAAAGAAAAAATCATCATTACCGGAACTGTAACAGAGGTTGCAGCCATTTGATTTTTACTCCTGATACCTATGACTGCTCCCAGCAAAACTGATATCAGTATTCCCACTGCCATAATCAATAGAAATCGTAACAGGAATGCGCCATAGTATTTTCCTCCAAGACCAATGATAAAGGCACCCGCCATGCAAATGGTCCAAATATAGCTGCCAATACCAAACAAATACTCTATAGGGCTTACATTTGACATGAGCAATACCCGCAGGGTATTTTTTTCTTTTTCCTCTGAAATAATCGCCGCCATAGCAGTAAGCGGTGCCATGCCGATATACATCACTGCAAAAAGGTTTGCAAAAAAATGAGCAGGCATTCCTTCTATTTTTACTGTGTTTTCCATGATAAGTGTCAGTACAGGAAACATAATGAACTGAATAAAAACAGTCTTATTTTTCAGAGTGTCCTTCACCTGTTTTTCCAAAACAGCAAGCATATGATTCATAACCTATTCAAGCCTCCTTCCTGTCAGCTCCATAAACACGGTCTCCAAATTAGGTTCCGTAGAATGAATCGTCTCCAACACTCCCTTTTTCAAGTAATTCTCCAAAACCGAAGTAATTGATTTATCATGAGGCAATTCCATATCTGTACCGTCTTGTAAATGAATCCTTATTTTTTTCTGGTGATTATACCTTCTGCATATCTCTACGGGACTGCCCTGCTCCACAATTCTGCCCTGATGCAGTAAGGCAATATTATCGCATAGTTTTTCTGCCTCCGCCATATTATGGGTAGTCAGAAAGACAGCCACTCCGTCTTTTCTTTGCTGCAGAATCAGCTTATGCAGCTCCTGCGCCGTCAATGGGTCAAGTCCGCTTGTAGGTTCATCCAGAAAAAGAATTGACGGACTTCTCATAAGGGCTCTCGCAAACAACAGTCTGCTGCGCATACCCTTTGACAAATTCATCACCGTAGTTTTCCCGGCATCTGCTAAACCAACCCGCTCCAAAGCCTCCCCTATTTTCTCCTTGGGAATATTATATATCTTTGCAAAAAGCTTCAGATTATCATAACAGCTGAGTCTGTCATATAATCCGAAATGATCCATCATAATCCCTATCTGACTATAGTCCTGCCCTGACAGCTTTGAGGCGTCCCTTCCCAATATGACAGCCCTGCCTGTGACAGGCTTTAACTGACCTGTCAAAAGCTTAATCAGAGTTGTCTTACCCGCTCCTGACGGACCCAGAAGTCCAAAAATCTCGCCCTTGGCAATTTCCAGATTGATATGCTCTAACACCACTCTGTTTTCAAATTTGTGTCCGATATCCAAAACACTAATTGCTCTTTCCACCTGCCTGCTCCTCCATTTTAAATCGTTGTAAGGCTTCCTCCATTTTCTGATTTTCCTTTCTTTCTTTCAAAGTGGCAATCCATGTACTAAGCCCCACGCTTATACCAAAACAAAGGAAAAACATTGCCCATGCCTGCCACATATCCGTAGGAAACCAATGAAAGCAAAAAATGAATGTAATAATTGTGACAAGCACCAACCCAAACATACTGATAATTCGTATGATGATTGAAATATTTTTTATCAGTCCATCCGTAAAAAGTATAAAACGCAGGGTGGCAATAATCACTGACACAAAAAAGAATTGCACCATGGTAGGAACACTCAGTCCATTTTTTCCAAGTGCAAACATGGACGAAAATGCCTTTGCCTCCTCCCCAAACATCAGGCAGAATATATTCAACACAGCAATGGTAATTCCAAAAATAATAAAAATCTGCTCCAGATAATCAAAAACCGTCTCTTTTCGTTCCATTATTTTACCCCCAGTCTCTTTTTCAGCTCGTCCGCATACTGTCTGGAAACCATAATCTGTTCACCACTCTCCAGAGTAAGCCTTATTTTTCTGTCAATATCAGCCTTTAAGGACTTAATATGTCTCAGCTGGACAATACAGGATTTACTGGCACGAAAAAATCCACATTGGCAAAGTCTCTCCTCAATTTCATACAGCTTAAGCTTTGACTCAAAAAAATTATCGCTGGTGTACACAAAGGTTTTCCTATCCACTGATTCTATATAAATAATTTGAGACACATCAATGATATGCGTTTCATCATTTTTGACTACCACGAGCTGCTGATTCAAAATCCGCAGTGTGGCTATGATTTTTTCTATCTCAGGTGTCAACTGATTACAGGCTATGGCAATTTCAGTATCCGTCCTGTCTTCTTCTATATTGATTGTAATTTTCAAAACACCACCCCTTGTCGTATGTACACCATAACATTTATGCCATAACCAAGCAATCCCTCAAGACATAAGCTGCCTGATTTCCTGTATAAAATGCCAAAATCCAAGAGCAGTAATAATCAATACTCCTCTTAGTCCAAATGAAAGGTTCGTCAGACTCCATTCTTTCTCAATGAGACAATAGGTTACTCCCATTGCAAGAATCACGATATCCATTGCCTTCTCTTTGTGGATTAATAAGACCTTCTTTTTCATAAAAACGTATGGTTGCTCTCGGAAGCTCCAAAGCTTTTTCAACCTCTTTAATTGTCATTTCATGATTCAAAAAACTATAATGTTATCACCCTATTCAGGGAGTTCTCCTCCTTTAGCCGCCAGCTCATAATAAAAGATGTACTGTTGCAGCACACCCTGACAGTCCTTGTAGCGTCTCTTGGGGAATCCCCGCCTATAATGCTTCTGCAGTGCCTGATGAATATGCGTATCCACAGGAAATGCTTCCAAGTGATGCAACGCAAAAAGGCAGATACAATCTGCCACCTTCTCACCCACTCCAAATAATTTCAGAAGCTCCTCCCTTGCCCCTTGATAGGACATCTGCGAAATTGCCTCTAAATCACATTCTCCGTTTACCACACTTTTCGCCGCACGCACCACATATTTACTGCGATAACCAAGATTGCACTCCTTGAGGGCATCCTCCTCCAAGCCTGCAAGTGCCTCCGGCGCAGGAAAGGCATAATATTCCTCACCTTGGTCATTTATCAGCCTCTCCCCGTATTTTTCACAGATATTCCCGATACACCTGCGAATACGCATAATATGATTCTGCTGGGAAATCAGAAAGGAAACTATCATCTCCCACAAATCCTGCCGCAAAATTCTGATACCGCAGCCAAACTCTGCCGCATTCTTCAAATAAATATCCTTCGGAGAAATCCGCTCTATGTAAGCAGCATAATCCTCCTCCAAGTCAAAATATCCTTTCCAGAAATCATAAAACTGTGTCTCGTCACAATAAAAGGTACATTCTTTTCCCTGCTGCTCAAATTCCAGATATCGTCTTCCTGCAACCACACTGAAATGCCCGCAAGACATTTCACTCATGCGAAAGCACTGTCCTGACCGGCATATCTGTGTTCCGTCAAAATTCTCAATGGTAAGCCTTATCATATGAAAATTATCCTACTTTCTCCTTTGCCTGCCAAATACCAGCCAGCCAATTAACCCCAAGAATGCTGCTGCCACAATCATCCACGGAATAAAATACGTCATTCCCTTGCTGTAAAACATATCATAATAGCCCTTTAAATAGATTACCACCACAATAAGCGGAAGCACATAGGTCACATACCATCTTAATTTCTTTGGAAAACCCATGCCCTTGCCGCTGTTGGCTTCCTTTATAAAGTTATCCCAGCCCCAGCCGTTTTTGGTAGTACAAAATGTCAGGTAGACAAGGCAGCCTAACGGAAGAAGATTATTGGACACAAGAAAATCCTCCAAGTCCATAATGCCGCTTTTCGGTCCTAAAGGCTGAATACCCGATAATACATTAAAGCCCAAAATACACGGAAGGGATAACAAAATAATAGCCACAATATTTACAGCCACAGCCTTTTTCCTTTCCCAACCCCACAAATCAATGGCAAAGGAAATAATGTTTTCAAATACCGCTACTACCGTAGACAGTGCCGCAAAGGACAGAAACAGGAAAAACAAGGTTCCCCAGATTCTCCCGCCTGCCATTTGATTAAATATATTGGGCAGGGTAATAAAAATCAGAGACGGACCTGCGCCCGGCTCAATTCCAAAGGAAAAGCACGCCGGAATAATAATAAGCCCCGCCATCAGAGCCACAAAGGTATCCAACAGTGTAATACTTACCGTCTCTCCGGTGAGAGAACGGCTTTTATCCAGATAGCTTCCGAAAATTGCCATGGAACCCACACCAATACTCAGGGTAAAGAATGCCTGAGACATAGCCGCAAATACCACATTACCGATTCCCTTTTCCGCCATATTCTTAAAATCAGGAAGCAGATAAAATTTCACACCCTCCATAGCACCGGGAAGCATCAGGGAATGCACCGCCAGCACTGCTATCAACACCAAAAGACACAGCATCATCACCTTGGTAATCTTCTCAACGCCCTTCTGCACACCTAAAGAGCAAATACCAAACGCCAAAAGGATTGCCAGCACCGTCCATGCCACCATTGTGCCCGCGGAGCCCGTCATCTCGTCGAACTTAGCAGCCACCGCCTCCGGACTTAGCGCCATGCTGGTGAATTCACCGGACAGACAACGATAGCAATAATACATCATCCAACCTGCCACCATGGTATAGAACATCATCAGCAGATAATTGCCCGCCATGCCGAAATACCCGAAGTGATGCCATCTTGTTCCCTCCGGCTCCAGCACCCGAAAGGAGGTTGCACAGCTTTTTTGGCTTCCTCTTCCCACCGAGAACTCACAGACCATAATGGGAAAGCCCAATATTGCCAAAAACACCAAGTATATCAAAATAAATGCCGCACCACCGTACTGTCCACACATATACGGAAACTTCCACACATTTCCAAGCCCCACAGCACAGCCTGCCGATACCAATATAAATCCAAGCCTTGAACCAAATTTTTCTCTCTTTTCCATCTAACAAACTCCTGTCACATAATTAGTCTGCTGCCATTCTCGTCTGTCTTTTGCTCTTAATAGCAGTTCCCATTTTATAAATAAAGATACACTAAAAAGCCGTTTCTGGCAACCGTGCACTCATGCATATCCTCATATGTGATTTCTGTTTGTCAGCCTGTTTATTTTTTCTCCTGCTCCATAAATATAATACCCATGGCTCCTAGTCCACAATTACTCGATATGGTAGCAGAAGCCTTCTGCAAAATAATTTTATCAAACTTTTGGTACTTGTTTACCTCCTCAATAAATTCCTTCTGCTGGCGTACTGTACAGCCGGCATAGGTAACAAACAGAACCCGCGTATCAATGTTCTTCTTTCCCTTCAGCATATTTCGGATATAGCTGGCATAGGACTGCCTTATGCTACCACTCTTGATACTGCCTACCACAATTTTACTCCGTTTCAGCTTAAGCACCGGATGCAGCTTCAACATCTCACAGATATCCCGCACCTGTTTTCCGATTCTTCCGCTCCGGTACAGACAATCAGGAGACGGTACAATAAAGCTGGTGGAAATTCTAGTCTTTAACCTTTCCAATTCATCGAGGATTTCCTTTGCCTGATGTCCCTTCTTTGCCAAATCTGCAGCATAAAGCACCATAAGTCCCAAGCCGCTTGAGAGATGTCCCGAATCCACAACTGTAACATTGTCAAAGCCCTGTGCCGCTGCCAAGGCAGTTTTATAGCCGGCACTGGCATACTGCGCCATAGAAATATGAATAACCTGCTCGCCGATACCAAGCGCATTTGCAAAGAAAGTCTCATACTCCTCTACGGATGCGCACTGCGTTTTCACATGCTCCTTTTGTGTTCCCAAATATTCCAACAGGTTGCCGGATGTAATTTCACTGATATCACAGAATCTTGCCGTTCCTGTACCCACATAATAATACATATCTCCAATTTCATACTGTTTGAACGCTTCTTCCGGCAAATCACAGACGCAGTCCGTTGTAATATAAACTTTCTTTTTTCTCTTTGACGACACCAATCGAATCAGTTGTTCGTCATCCTCCTCTTCCTCCGAAAGTGCGTTATATTCTACCAGCTCCTTTGGCAGATACTTCAACAGTATAGCCTCCAGCAGAGAACCGGTGATTGGCTTTGCCAGATAGCCCTGAAAGCCCATGTCCCGATAAATCTTATCTGCCCCCGGCACTACATTTGCCGTTAAGGCAATGACCGGTGTCTCGCGGCACAAGCCGTTTTTCTGCACACGAAGCTTAGAAAGAGTTTCTACACCATCCATCTGCGGCATCATATGATCCATAAAAATAACATTATAGAGCTTATGCTTTGTGCAGTCCAAGCACTCTTTCCCGCTTTTTGCCAAATCCACCTGTATTTTTGTACCACGAAGCAGTTTCTTTGCCACAATCAGATTCATTTCATTATCATCCACTATCAGCACTTTAGCATCCGGTGCTTCAAAGCTCTGCTGATACCTCTTCCGCTTCTGTACGGTTCCCCTGCTCATAAAATCCATACGTCCCATCGGATTGATATCTACGATATCCTGTTCAATCTGTACCGTGAAAACAGAGCCCTGTTGATAAATGCTGTCAACCGTAATTTTTCCACCCATCATGCTTACAAGCTGACTGGAAATGGAAAGTCCGAGCCCGGTACCTTCAATGTGTGAAATTTTTCCTTCATCCACACGCTTAAAAGACTGGAACAGATACTGCATATCCTCTTTTTTAATTCCTATACCGGAGTCCTTAACCGATATCGTCAGCAAAATGCGGTTGTTGCCAATCTGCTCGCCTCTTGCCGTCAATGTCACGTATCCCTTCTGCGTATATTTTACCGCATTGGTCAGCAGATTGGTCACTATCTGCTTGATTCGCACTTCATCACCATAAAGCATCGACGGAATTTCCCGCGAAATATCAATCTTAAACTCCAGCTTCTTTTCATGCGCACGAATCCAAATGATATTGACAAGTTCGCTGAACATGGCGCCTGTCTCGTACTGCACCGGCACAATTTCCATCTTTCCGGATTCAATTTTGGACATATCAAGAACATCATTAATCAGCGCCAAAAGCATCTTACTTGCTTCCTGAATATGTATGGCATTTTCGGCAATTTCATCTGAAACATCTTCCCTTAAAATCATTTCATTCAGACCAATAATTGTGTTAATGGGTGTTCTGATCTCATGGCTCATATTGGCAAAAAATCTATTCTTTGTCTCGTAAACCCGCTCCAATTCCTCCTTCTGCGCAACAACCTTCTTCTGTTCCTCTTCATAAATGTAATTTTGGAAGCGGATAACCAGACCCACAACCAGCGCCACAATCAGAATACTGAATACCATATCCTGATAAGACATAAGCTCCGACTCAAACGGAACCACAAGCTCAGGATGCAGATATGAAACGACGTAGGTTACTATCATGCTGGTGAATGAAACTACTGACATCAGCCAAAATGCTACTCCCTTGAGCAACAGAAACGTGATAAAAATACCCAGCACAAACCATACACCGAGACCGCTCCGTATACCCCCGCCCGAAAAATATGAGATTGGAATGAGAAATACGTTCAATCCCACAATCAGAATACAGGAACACAGCTGTGTCTTCTGAGTGCGTCTTACAATATGCATCAAAGCATAAAGCACCACACCTCCAAGCAGGGTTCCTACCAAAACCACCAACGGAAGTCCTGTTACTGCGGAAGTAATGGTTCCAAGCCCGGACGCTATGATTCCTCCAATCGCAATCACCTGAAACATCCTGACTTCCCTTGTTTCTCCGGAATCATAAAATTTACGCATCCACCGTCTCCACATCAGTCGTTTCCTCCTTCCTCGCGCAATGCCTCCAATTCTTCAGCTGCTCCGCAAAAATCAAACTGCTCCACCCTTTCCCTAACCGTTTTTAGGCTGTTTTTAAGCGGCTCTCCACGATAGCAGTAGTTGGCAGCCTCCTCTATCTTCTGCACGACACTTTCCATCTCAAAGGTATCTAACAGTGATGCAGTCTCAGACAGGTAAGCTTCGTATTCTTCTTTGGAAAGCTCCCGACCTGCCGTAGCTCCTATCTCTTCTATGATATCCTGCGCGGTATCCTCCACCTCTTCTTGCCTCAGAGAATTCTCCGTTGCCTCAGCAAATGCCTCCTCACCGCCAATTTCCTTTAAAACTGCCTCATATTCCTGCATTACCTCTTCATGATGCTCTGTAATATAAGCAATATTCTCTTCCTTGCCAGCCGTTTCCAGCGCCTTTGCCCGCTCGCCAAGCTCTGTTGCCCCGATGCCAAGCGATGTACTCTTTAATGCATGTACAAGAATCGTATAGTTTTTCCAGTCCTTGTCTTCATACATTTGTTGAATTTCTTTCAGCTTCTTAAGCCCGGTAGAATAATAAACCTGCACGACCTCTTCATAATCTTCCCTGCTTCCGCCGCAGTAACGGATTCCCCTTGCCCGGTCTATTCTTTCCGATAGGGATTTCTCCTGTCTGTTTAGTTCTTCTGTCGCTTTCCACTCCGTATGTACCGGTTCCAGAATATCCAGTTCCTTCGGCTTCTCCATCTTATTCTCCGGAATGTACTTTCGTAAAACACGCTCCAAGCGGGATATTTCAATGGGCTTTGCCACATAATCCTGAAAGCCCTCAGACAGGAACATTTCCCTTGCTCCACCAATAGCATTTGCGGTCAGCGCCACAATCGGCACATTCTGATAGTAAATGCCCGGCTTGCTGCGAATCTTGTGCGCAGTCTCGACACCATCCATTTCCGGCATCATATGATCCATGAAAATAATATCATAAGTCATTGTGTCCAGCTTTGCCAGTGCTTCTTTTCCGCTGGTTGCCACAAATACCTTAATCTTATACGGACGCAACAGTCCTTCTACTACCTTTAGGTTCATCAGGTTGTCGTCCACCACAAGCACACATGCCTCCGGTGCAATAAATTTCTTTTCCTGATAATGGCTGCCATCCAGACGTTGAACCACATGTTCACCGTTTAAGACAGCTGCAATCGACAGCACATAGAACGGCTTGTATACAGAGCGGATGTTTTCTCCCGCCTCAACAACCTGCTCTCTGTCTTGTATCATAATTACCGACATCTGTTCAGAAAGCCGGTCAAAATATTCCCTGTCCTCCTGATACTCATCTACCGTGATAAAGGCATGTGTAAAAATTTCCTTTTCCATTCTGCGCTTAAACTCCTGTAGATTTCTGCATGGCTGATATCTGAGTTCAAGACTTTCCACCATATGACGAATGCTTGCCATGTAGTCGTCCCGGATTTCTGCAAAGCTGTACTTTTCACTGTTTATGTAGCTGATGATATTCAATATCTGCGGTTCATTTACCGCAACCATCGGTCTTTCATCAATAACCCTCTGAGGCACAACAAAACGAAATTCGCTTCCCTTTCCCGGCTTACTCTTTACACTGATGAACCCGCCCATTTTGTTGACGATTTCCTTTGCAATCGCAAGACCGATTCCAATTCCACCCTCCTGACGATTGCGCTTTGTATCCACCTGATTAAAACAATGGAACAGCTTTTCCTGATTTTCTTCCGCAATGCCGATGCCCGTATCCTTCACAGTAACAGAAAGATTGATGCCATAGTCCTCCTTTCTTCCGGTAATGACAAGCGAAATACAGCCCGCCTCCGTAAATTTAATGGCATTGTTGACAAGGCTTAAAATGACTCGGCGTAGCTTTTGCTCATCACCGAACAAAGTATATGGAATTTTGGCATCGCAATCCACAATCAGCTCTATCTTCTTTTGTCCCTTTTGGGCAATAGCCATATTAATCACATCATTAATAGTGGAGGTTAGATTATACGGCTCCTCCACCAGCTCCATTTTCCCGGATTCCAGCTCGGAAAAATCAAGTACATCACTTACAATCGAAAGAAGATTTCTTCCTGCTGCCTGGATATTAAATGTATCCTCTCTGATGGTATCCGATATATCCTCGCGCAGAATCATTTCGCTCATACCGCAGACTGTATTAATAGGCGTACGGATTTCATGGGAAATATTTGCAAGAAAGTCGCTCTTGCTCTGTTCAGCACGGGTTAAATCCTCAATCACATTAAAAAGCTTTTGCTGCATCTCTTGGTGCGTCTTAATCAGATAATATGTGACGCCCTCTACAGTAAAGACCGAAATAATATGTAGCATGGAGCGAAGCTGTTCTACCCCAGTGTCAAACGGAATCGTATGACATATAAAACCATGATAGAAAACGAGGAATATTGCAAACAACACCTCCAAATATATAATTTCCAAAACATTAAAAATACCAAGAAGAATGATAAGTGCGGCAAACGTAGACAGAATACCGACAAATTCATCCGAAAACACAGCGTAAATTGCAAAATTCATGAGTGCCATACCCGATATCAGAAAAGCGCGAAACCGATAGCTTTTATCCTCTCTTAAATAGGCAGCCCAACACAGCATCATTCCCAACAAAATCACCAGCACAACCCAATCCGGCCATTGCAGGGTCCGGGAAACCACTGTCATTGCAATGGTGTAAAGCGAATAAACAATAAGGATGATTCGTTCAATACCCCTTTGATTCTTTTCCAAATAGTTCTTATCTTCCAACCCTCTCTCCTCCTTTAATCTTTCTCTCCAAGTACTTTCTTTATTTCCGGCTTCATTTCCACAAATACATCTGCAATGACAGGATCAAACTGTGTTCCTCGTCCTTCCTTGATAATATCCAGTACTTTATCCACCGGACGAATCGGTTCCTTATAACAGCGTTCCGCATACAGAGCATCAAACACATCTGCAACTGCCATAATTCTTGCACACAGTGGGATTTCTTCTCCTGCAAGCCCCTTCGGGTATCCTTTACCATCCCAACGTTCGTGATGATAGGAGGCAATTTCTACGGCTATCTTCACATACTCGGTATCCTCCACACCGCCGATAATTTCCCGCACTACATTTCCTCCGAACTCCGTATGCCTCTTCATTTCACTATATTCTTCATCCGTCAGTTTTCCCGGCTTTCTTAAAATTGCATCGTTAATTTTTATCTTTCCAACATCATGTAGTGGTGCTGCTTTGCTTAAATTCAGTATGTACTCATCACTTAATGTATTTGAGAACAGCCCCCTCTCTTTCAAAGCATGCGCAATCATTTCTACATACATACGCGTACTTTTGACATGCCTTCCGGTACTATTGTCACGGGTCTCTATCAGCGTCGCCATCCCCATGATGACCTGCTCCTGTATCTCACTGATACGGCGGGTTCTTGCCGTAATGATTTCTGTCTGCTCCTTTACCATTGTCTCCAAGCTCGTATGATACTTTTCCAGCTCCAGTGTCCTCCGTACTCTGCTTCGTAGAACATCCGGGATAAATGGCTTTCCTACAAAGTCAATCGCTCCCACCTCAAAGCATCGTGTCTCTGTATCTGCATCCTTATCTGCCGTCAAAAAAATAACCGGAACAGATGCAAAACGCTCCTCTGCCTTCAAACGCTCCATCACCTGAAAACCATCCATTTCAGGCATATTTATATCAAGCAAAATCAAATCCGGTCTGTTGTTCTCCAAATATTTGAAAGCTGCAGCACCTGAATTCGCCGCAGCAATCCGATATTCTTTTCCAAGCAGTTTCTGTGCCAGCATCAGATTTGCAGTATCATCATCTACTACCAAAATTACATAATCCATTCTTTATCTTCAGCCTTTCGTAAAATTATTCTTCTAGGCTACATTATAACTTATTGAGCCATAGTTATCCATTTTTTTTGCGATATTTGCCATAATTATCTAGTTTTGTCGGGAACCGGAAAAATTGACTTTTACACCCAAAAATGATAGAGTATCAGTCAACTTATAAAAAATCCCCTTGCGTAACCTATTGCTTGTAACGCTGCGTAATGTTGTAAAACAACTGTATAAGGAGGTGAAACGCTATGTCAAAATATACAACAGGAGAAATCTCAAAGCTCTGCAATGTATCGGTTCGAACAGTTCAGTACTACGACTCCCGCGGCATTCTTGTGCCCAGCAAGCTCACCGAGGGTGGAAGACGTCTTTATTCTGATGAAGACTTAAGACGAATGAAAATTATCTGCTTTCTCCGTGAGCTTGGTTTACCCATAAACAGCATAGGTGAACTGCTTTCAGAGGAGCACCCCGAAAATGTTATTTCCCTTCTGCTGGACGAGCAGGAAAAGACGCTTCGTGGGGAAATCAATGAGCGACGGTCAAAGCTTGACAAACTGGAGGAGCTGAAACAGTCTCTTAAATGGCTGGAGCATTTCTCCGTTGAATCCATCGGAGACGTAGCACATATTATGGAAAATAAGAAAAAGCTGCGCAGAGTCCACCTGATTATGCTTGCTGTAGGCATCCTTATGGATATCGCAGAAATCAGCACGCTGATTCTATGGATTGTAAAGGGTATCTGGCTTCCCTTTGCCATCTGCATGTGCGGTGTTGTGGCAACGGGTATATGGATTTCCTCTTACTATTTTAAAAGAGTCGCCTACATTTGCCCTAAATGCCATACCGTATTCAAGCCCACCTTTAAGCAGTCCTTTTGGTCAAGGCACACGCCAAGCACAAGAAAACTAACCTGCCCCGCCTGTGACCATCACGGCTTCTGCGTGGAGACTTATGGAAAGGAGCCGGAAAAGAATGGATAATATGACAGAATTTCTACCCTTTTTGATTCCTCTTATTATTGTTGAGCTGGCGTTGCTTGGTTATACACTGCACCATATTTTAACGCATAAGCACTATAAGAGAGGAACCCGCGGTATTTGGCTTGTGGTTGCCATTGTTGGAATGCAGTTTGTGGGACCTATTCTGTATTTCCTGTTAGGAAAGGAAGATGCGTAATATGGATATGCTGACAATAACAAATCTGAATAAAAGCTTTGGCGAAAAAGACGTGCTCTGTGGGCTTAATCTGTCTGTACCCGAGCACAGCGTATTTGGCTTTATTGGCAGAAACGGTGCCGGGAAAACAACTACAATGAAGGCAATACTTGGACTTCTAAAGCCTGATGCCGGAGAAATCTTTGTATCAGGTGAAAGAGTTGTCTACGGGCAGACAAAAACCAACCAATATATCGGCTACCTACCGGATGTACCTGAATTCTATTCCTTCATGACCCCCTATGAGTACCTAAGTCTCTGCGGTCAGGTCTGCGGAATGAAACAAGACGACATACAGACAAAAGCTGCCTGTCTGCTTGAGCTTGTAGGGCTTGCAGATGAACGGCACCGCATCAAAGGCTTTTCAAGAGGCATGAAGCAGCGGCTTGGTATAGCTCAGGCACTGCTTCATGCTCCAAAGCTGCTTATTTGCGATGAACCCACATCGGCCCTTGACCCCGTAGGTAGAAAGGAAATTATGGATATCCTTCTCGCTGTGAAGGAGCATACTACCGTACTCTTTTCCACTCATATCCTTTCAGATGTGGAACGCATTTGTACAGATGTTGCCTTTTTAAACGAAGGTAAAATTGCCATGCAGGGCACTGTTTCTGAAATAAAGAGCTTGCATACCACTGAGGAATTTATGGTGGAGGTCATAAATGCAGAAGCCGTCAAAAAGCTTATGCAGACATTTGACCATGTCATGCAGACAGAGAAGAATGTACTTACCTTTAGCGGAACTGAGGACCGGATGTTTGCTGTGCTGCGCTATATAACTGAGAACAAAATCCCTGTGCAGAAGGTGGAGCGGATAGAATCCACATTGGAAGCTCTATTTTTGGAGGTGGCAAAACAATGAAATCCTTATTTGCTTTTATGAAAAAAGAATGGCTTGAAACGGTTCGTAGCGGAAAAATTGTGATTCTCGTAATCCTATTTGTACTGTTTGGTATCATGAATCCGGCAGTTGCAAAGCTGACGCCATGGCTAATGGAAACGCTGGCAGACTCTCTTGCCGAAGCAGGCATGATAGTTACTGCTGTTCAGGTAGATGCCCTCACCTCATGGACACAGTTTTTTAAAAATATTCCGATTGGACTCATTGCCTTTGTCCTGATTTACAGCAATACCTTTACAAAGGAATATCAATCCGGAACTTTGGTATTGATGCTGACAAAGGGCTTAGCGCGATGCAGAGTGGTTCTTTCCAAGGCTGCCCTTATGCTGCTTTTTTGGACCTTCTGCTACTTGCTCTCTTTTGCTGTTACCTATGGCTACAATGCCTACTTTTGGGATAACAGCATTGCCTGCCACCTGCTTCCTGCCGTAGCAAACTGGTGGCTGTTCGGTGTGTGGGTGATAAGCCTGATTGTGATTTCCTCAGCTCTGTCGTCAAGTAACACAAGTGTGATTTTGGGTACAGGAGCAATCGTTTTGGCATCATATTTTGCAGGGTTCTTTCCAAAGCTGCAGCAATATACACCCACCTTGCTGATAAATACCGCTTCATTATTGTCCGGCTCAGAAGGACTGGACGCCTATGTGAAAGCAGTTGTTATAACAGTTGTTTTATGCGTGATATGTATTGCGGCAAGTATTCCTATTATGAACAAAAGACAGATATAATAGAACAACCCCTGCATTCCCCCGCCAGCCCGTTTCATTATCGGCCGGCGGGAACACCATTATTCCCTCTCAATACTCCTGTGTGCATAATCTGAAGCCACACTGCATCAGGTCCTCCAAAGATTACAACACCTTCAAAGCCTTCTTTTGAACATATCTGTCAAGGTCAAAAGCCGTATTATACGTCCACCCCATCTCCCAGTATATCTTTCATTCTGTTTGTCAGCCCTATGTATTCTTCCAGTACACCCTTATGATGTAACCGGATATAATCCACATCTCCCTCTTTTGCTGCCATTTCCAGTGCTTTTGCCTCCTCAGACAAATGAACAGCGCCTATCGTAAGGGAGGTGCTTTTTAGTGCATGCACAATGGTTGTGTAATTATTCCAATCCTCCTCAGCATAAAATTGTTTTATCTTTGACACTTTATCCGCTTTTAAATATTCCTTCAGCATTTCAACATAAAATTCTTCCTCATTCATGCAGTAACCAAGCCCAGTCTGCACGTCCAGCCCTTCCAGTTTTTCCAGCTGCTGTATTTGCCCTGTTTCTGACTCATCTATGTGCTCTTTCGGTTCTGACTGTACCATATCTTTAGAATTCTTTATTTCTTCCTGTTTACAAATAAGTTCCCCCGGCAGATATTTTAGGAGCATCTCCAATAATGCCGTTTCCTGAATCGGCTTTGTCAGATAATCGGTGAATCCCGCCTCCATGTATTCTTCTTTTGCTCCTGCGATAGCATTTGCTGTCAGCATGATAACCGGTATTTCCCTGTTAGGGCTGTCTGCAAGCAGCTTCATATTCTGCAGTGTTTCAATGCCATCCATCTCAGGCATCATATGATCCAGAAAAACAATATCGTACTGCTTCTTTTGTACACATTCCAGACATTCTCTGCCACTAACTGCCGTATCAATCTGTATTTTTGTTTCTTTCAGAAGCCCCTTTACTACCTTTAAATTCATCTCCACATCATCCACAATAAGAATCTTTGCTTCCGGTGCCACAAAAGTCAGCGTGCTGTCATCTGAAGTATTCAGGTATTGCTGATAACGTTTGCTAAAATCCCCCATTGGCTTTGCATCTACTATTTTCTGTGGTATTTTGGCAGTAAAGCAGGAGCCTTTTCCATAGGTACTATCCACTGAAACCTCCCCACCCATCAAATCCACCAGATTTTTCGTAAGGTTCAGCCCCAGACCCGTTCCTTCTATATTACGATTGCGCTTTTCTTCTATCCGGGTAAAGGATTCAAACAGCTTTCCCAAATCCTCCTCCCTGATTCCGATTCCTGTATCGGCAACTGATATGATTAGCAGTATCTGCTCTTCCGATTTTTCCTCGTAATCCAAACAGAAGGTAACTTTTCCCTCTTTCGTATATTTCACCGCATTGGACAGAAAATTGTTGATAATCTGTCTAATCCGAACCTCATCACCATATAACCATGAAGGCAGATTTTCATTAATCTGTATTACAAACTCAACCGGCTTATTTCCCATTTTTGCTTTTGTTAAGTTATAACAGTCATTTAATATGGAAAAAAGCTGATATTTTGTGGGAAGAATTGCCAGTTTGCCGGACTCAATCTTGGATATATCTAAAATATCATTGATAATTGAAAGCAGTGATTGCCCTGCACTCTGAATATTTTTTGCATATTCCCTTAAGTTCTCATCTTTACATTCTTTTAAAAGCATGCTATTCATACCCAGAATGCCATTGATTGGAGTACGGATTTCATGAGACATATTGGCAAGGAACTGGCTTTTTGCTTCGTTTGCCCGAACAAGCTCCTGTAACATATTTTTTTCCTTTGTAAGGTCATACACAAAGCACACGATGCAGTATGGATTTTCATGAAAGTCTCTTGCAACAGAAAAATTCAGTGAACAGCTGATTTCTCCATGTGTGGATTTGAGCTCCGCCACTCCTTTGTTATCCTGTAAAATCGTACCAAGCAGCCTCTCGACTTCCTCTTCTGTACTCTGAAACAACCCGGAAAGCTTCTGATTTTCAATCTTTTCAATTCCCAAAAGTTTCTTCCCATAATTATTCACCAAAACAAGGCGGAAGTATTCGTCAAAAATCAATATAGCGGTATTCGCAGAATCGTAAATATATTGGCTCAAATTACTCACTGTGATACTGAATGCATTAAACTTGGTGGCCCAAAACCATGTAATCATATAGGTCAGAAACATACCATAAGCGGAGCTTGGAAAAGAAGGCTTTCCTAATATTGGCAAAATTGTGTCCGGAATGCTGGAAAACAAAATTGCCAGGTTAGACAGAATAACTGCCCTGACATAATAGACCTGACGTGTCCGCTTCTCCTTATACACCCAAAGAATGGCAATCCCCACCATTGTCACAGCCACAAATACCAAAAATGAATTATGTATTATTCTTGCAAAGCTATTTGTTGCATAATAGCACATTCTTCCGTTTATCCGCACAAAGGTATAACAATCAGGTATGAAAAAAAACAAATCCACAGCTGCAAAAATTCCAAATACTGCTGCATACGCACGAAACAGCCATTTAGGAAGCTGAATCATATAAACAACCATCAGCGCTTCGGTCATCAGAAAACCCACAATACCTACCAATCCAACTGCCCGAAATATAACTGCTTGCTCTGCCGTTTCCGTAAATCCCATAATACCATAGCCACCACTCCATAAAGCCCCGAAAAAGCCCATGAAGCATATAATACCGTAAACTCCCTGCGTTCTTTTCCCGCATGAAATAACTAATGCCGCAAATTGCAATAACTGTACTACATACCACAGCAAGACAATTAATAAATAGTCCCATTCCATTTCCTCCATAGCTTCGTCCATAAATCCCGGGCTCTATAAGCTTAGCTTTATCCATTAACCCATAATGTAAAGACAGCAGGCAATCTTAGAGACCACCTGCCATTTTCTTCGTTTCACAAAATATTCGTACCCAGCCTATATCAGCGTATTTTTAGCGTTGTGTGTAGTTTGGGTGAATTGCAGACTCACCTATGAAAATTATAAGCAAAATGAGTGAATTTGGCAACCGGAAATTTTGTGGTATGAGCTGTGACGGCATATTTGTTCCAAGCTCTTCCGCGATATGGCTTATATTCAATTCAATCTTCTTTTTCGTTAGTGGAACTCCATGAACACCCGAATGGCGTATCATAAAATTTCTCAGAATTCATGGACGACTGGTATTCACAAATTCCTCAAATTAGCTTTTCATAAGGAGGAAGATATCACTTCGGACAGCATTCAAAACTTGGTTAAAGAGATTATCGCCTATGCTCATGGAAACGTTCCGTCTGAATTAGTTAGAGATGATGATAGCTGCCTGCTCCCAAAAACAGCGGATTTATGAGCAGCTAGAGACTTTGTTACCGGCCAGCGCCTCATGCTCATATACGATAAAGAAGCAAACAATTAAAATGATATGCCAATCCACAATTCCGTAATTGTTGACGATTGTATACAACAAAACAATCTAACCACAACGAGAACACCATCAAGCTGCTCTAACAGTCTGACGGCGTTTTTCTATTCATCGAGGACAAGCATATTGTTCATATCATCAATTAAATTTTGTAATGTTATGGATTTCATTTTGTCTTGCATGGCTTGCTGTATAGACAAAAGTTTGTTATCTAATACAGCATGAACATTTTTTCCAACAGGACATTCTGGGTTAGGATTTTCGTGAAAATGAAATAATGCTTCTTCTCTTTCAACAGCTTCAAATATATCCATTAAAGTAATGTCTTTCGGTTCTTTTGCGAGAGCTGAACCGCCTTCTCCGGCTTTTATAATAACAAACCCAGCAGCTTTGAGTTGCCCAAGCGTATTACGAATAATTACAGGATTTACATTTACACTTCTGGCAAGAAATACAGAAGTTGTTTTTTCCTTCCCCTCAAACTCAACGATTGCCAACAATATATGTACAGCAATCGGTAGCCTTGATGAAAATTGCATATAAGTCACCTCACATTTAATTTTATAAATTATAAGCAAAATACGATGTAATGTCAATAATTACATCGGTTGAAACTTCAAAAAACCTTGTTGTAAGTATTGACATTACAACAAAAAGGGGCTATAATTGCGTTGTAACCGAAAACATTACATCATTTATTAACGGAGGTATAAAAATGAAAATTGCAGTTGTTTGTGCAAATGGTAGAGTTGGTAAGTTAGTCGTAAAAGAAGCCGTTGACAGAGGGCTGGACGTGACCGCGATTGCGAGAGGCGAGAATCAGACCGTAACAAATCAGTATATCAGTAAGGATTTGTTTGAACTGACCGCAAAGGACGTAGCGGCTTATGACGTAGTTGTGGATGCCTTTGGTGCATGGACAGAAGAAAAGCTACCGCTACACAGCAAATCTCTGATGCACTTGTGCGACATTCTTTCCGGTACGGAAAAAAGATTGGTAGTAGTCGGCGGCGCGGGAAGCCTATATGTAAACCCAGAGCATACCGCAGTTGTGTCTGACGGCGCAGATTTCCCGGTTGAGTATCTGCCGCTTGCAAAGGCGCAAGGGAAAGCATTGTCTGATTTGCGTGAGCGTAAAGATGTTGCATGGACGTTTATTAGTCCTGCCGGTGATTTTCAAGCAGATGGTGAACGCACCGGGGCGTACATTCTGGCCGGTGAGGAACTGACACTGAATGAAAAGGGCGAAAGCATCATCAGTTATGCGGATTACGCAATTGCTATGGTTGACGAGATTGTAAGCGGCAACAATATTCGAAAGCGGATTAGCGTAGTAAGAAAGTAATTGAAAGGTAACATATTACCACAACAGCGAAACCAGTCGGAATAGTCAACGGCAAAATAAACACCGCTTTGTGTCGTTGTTGCCAGTTCAGCCCGACTGTTTCACTGATGAGTAATCAAGGAGCGACAGCCTAAAGCGCTGTCGCCCCTTTGAATTATAAAATTGTAACTGTCAACCGCACAGCCCATTGTGGGAGAAAGGGGGCCTGCTTTTTTGCATCTTTCTTCGGCGTTTTGGAAAACGTCGGTATATACCGCACAAAAGGGAATAGAAAGAAAACCACTCCCCCGTTTGGCAAATCTGCAAAGCCCGTTTTATGAAGCTGCCGGTTGAGCAGAGCGAGGATGGGGCAGGTGCAGGAACACCGCCAAGAAGAAAAAGGAGCTGGCTGGTAACAAATTTCTTGAGCGGCACTTGTTCTATATAAAAATCTAACAGTTCATATATCCAATCTCTTAACACAGAAAACCTATATCCTAATCCTTCTGCCTTCTCTGTATTGATACTATATTCCGGCTCCCTATGACCTCCTACACTTTCCATATACCTCGCGCCTTGTGCTTGCAAAAGACAATTTTCCTTCTGTTTGTGCAATGATTACAGCAAATTTTAATAATCTATCATCTACTTCATGGTAAAAATTCACAATACCCATTATATTTTCTCCTTCATAAATATTTAGCCCAACATTTTCCAAGCTATTGTCCACTTATTTGTCACGCAGTCTAAAACAAGCCAAGAAACGCCGTAAATCCGGCATCTCATGGCTGATGTACATTACTAAAGCTCGGAGTATTCTTTATTATCCTTAACTGCATTTTTATAAGCTTTATGCGAATACGCACCACTTTTTCCTGCTTTTATGATTCATGCATCACATATTCGGCATCTTTTTCCAGTTCTCTAATCACAATAGTATTCCGTATAATATAATGAAAGCCTATACAGACAGTTAATATCACAAAAACGGAGGAAATTGCTGTTACTACTAAAAGAGGATTATTCTCTTCATACATCGAATTGATTTTTTCTATAATCAGAGTATAAGCCAAAGAAAAAGCAAATTATCCATAAGTCCACCTTCCATATTCTTTTATCCTCTGTTCATGTAATAGTATCGTACAATCGGGCTCAGGTCCAATAAATTTTAAGCTATTCCATACATTCACTCAGGTATCTTTCAATCTCATCCTTTGAATCTAAAAACGCATTTGCAACATCAACATCAAAATGTGTGCCCGTTTCTTCCCTAATGATGGCAAAAGCTTGTTCAATCGGCATAGCAGGCTTGTAGCAACGTTTTGAAATAAGAGCATCAAATACGTCAGCTACGGCAAGAATTTTAGCACAAAGTGGAATTTCGGAACCCGTCAATCCATGCGGATAACCTTTACCGTCTATTCTTTCATGGTGAAATTCTGCCATTTGCTTTGCCAGGACAAGATATTGAAGTTCCCCCACAGAAGCTTCAACTTTATTGATTATGACTGCACCTGCTTGTGCATGTGTCTTCATAGTGTTGAATTCGGCATCGTCCAATTTTGCCGGTTTATTAAGTACAGCATCCGGAATATGGATTTTTCCCACATCATGTAGCGGAGCGGCTATAACCATATCTTCGATATATTTGTCTGTCAATATCTTGGTGAATTTATTTTGGCTTCTTAATTTCTTTGCAATAATCTCTACATATTTTGCAGTACGCTGAATGTGACCGCCGGTATTTTCATCACGGTTTTCCACCATATCTGCCATTGTAGTAATCAAAGATTTTTGCAAATCCATATTCTGCTTGTGGTAGTATGTACGATAGTTTGAATCAAGTACCAGCAGAATAACGGCTATCGTACACACAAAGCTTGTCATACAATAGGAAATCGAAAATATATCGATATTTACACCCAGCCAAATCATTAAAAAGCCGTTATAAAGCTGCCAAAAAGCAAAAAGCCAGATAATTATTTCTTCACTAGGCTTTAAGCGTCTCCTCTCAATATCTCGTTCAAGATTCTGAATAAATTTAGGTTTTTTATAATAGCCAAGTGCGATAAGTATTAACAGTGCTGCGTATACTATGGTGCTGTATATGGCGGTTCCCAGCTCGGTCATATGCAGTACTTTGGGTATCGTCTCTACAAAAATCTGAAAGGATAACCAATATCCATAAAATACAATCGGCATAATTACCGCCAGCCATTTTGCACGTTTTCTCCCGACTGCAGAGCTATAAATAATCGGTATGCAAAGCAGCACTATAGCACTGTATCCGCAAATGTCTGTGCATATGGAACTAATATTCATGCCCATAATAATGTCAATAACAAAAAAGTCCACAGCACATACCAGTATCATCTTCTTTATAATTTTCATTTGCTTTGGCGGATAATACTCTAGAAAAACAATTCTTTTTAAATAAATAGACAATAATACACAAAAAATTTCGGAGAGTGCTTCGCTAAATATATACATACCTTGTGATAACATATATATTTACCTTTCTTGTAAATACAGTAAATTCTTCTTATAAATGTACCTTTTCATGTAACTTTTGTAATATAATATACCTTAATTCTTAAACTCAAGCAACTAATTTCGTTGTGGTCAAGCATTTTTATAATCATAAATACTATCCGTCAGACAATTCTAGTACATATAAAGTGCATCCGTATGGCTTCATCATAACGGTACTGAGCTGACAGCTTTACTGTATCTACCATCATTTTGCGGAGCCCTACCTGCACCACTACACTCTGCAATGCCTTTTTACCAACCTTGAACTGCTTGATATGAATATTTGTATAGACACGGTATCCATTTGGTCTTCGCTTGGGTACCTGCAGCCCCCATTCCTCATACCTTCTGACTGTATTGGGATAAGGACCTATATATGCGTCCGTATAAATTCCAGTATCATGTTTGCTCTTTTTTTACTAGCTTCATCTGCCCATGCAGGGTTTTTCTTTCCTCTCTCGCTAAGATAAATGCCATCAGAAAACTCCCAATGGGTTACTTTCCTTATCTTTTTTACCGTAACGCCGGTGCACCCTTCCTTCGTCAGGATTGCGTGTGCTTTATAATTTAATGGACTGCAAAGAACCAAGATTGGCTTCTCCCTATTCCCGATTTTCGGTTTTCCAAAGAGTGCTCCATCCAGATTCACAGCATACCGCAGGCTATCATTTTTTAACACGGCAAAAATGCTGCAACAGCCGCCAAAGGAGACTCCAATAGACCCCATACCGGCAAGCTCGAGCTTTCCCTTCCAAAAAGAATTGGAAGCATTCGCACATGCAAGCCACTCCATCACTGTAACAATATCTTCATACCAAAGTGGTTCAAGCTGATCCAGCTTTTTTCTCATACAATCAAAGGATTCCGGGCTTTCAAATCGTTCCCCATCCGTATAGGTTACAATTCCTGCACCATAGGGATGTCCGATGCTCACTACTACATAACCTGATGATGCCAGGTCTGCACACAACACCGTGCTTTCCATTTCATATCCACACAAGCCGTGATTCATTAATACAACCTTCGCCTTTTCTATTGTAGTTTTGAATTCAGGTTCCGTTCCACAATACGTCTGAACACCATTGTCAATCACATCGGGAGCGCTGCGCTGATATTGTTCCTCCATATAAGGGTATTCCTTTGTCCAGGACTCAGCCGGATAATAAATGGTCATCGGTACTCTTCTTCTATGGGAAATGTCTCCGATTTCTTCCGTCTCATATCGCCGGATTCCAACCCGGTAGTCTCCTATTGCCTGTCGAAGCATCTTACCTACCTCCATATTTCATCACGAATTCTATTGTTAAGTATACCATATTGCGAATCCTCTGTGTGTGTCGAGTAGACTAAGGCCTTGCAACCTTGGCCCCTCACATATCCGTATGTGCGGCTTTCCCGCATACGGCTCCTCAGAATAACATTTCATATCTGCATATAAGAATTGCTGTACTCAATGAAGAAATGCTCTGATTTGCCTATAATTCGTTGTTACACCATAGTACCACCAGCTCCTGATTAAACTTTCCTACCGTATAATTAAAACACAATACCTTACTATATAAAACACCTTTTGTTCCATCTTTACTCTCGATAATTACTGATAATAGTTGTTCAAATACAAAACCCACTCATCATATATCTCCTCTGAACTCTTCCCAAATACCTGCTCATAATTCTCCGTCTCAATTATTTCTAAAACTTTGCTCCAACCATATGTTGATTCCAAATATTCTATGTAGGTATTCGCAAATGTATATCCTCCGCAATTTGAAAAGCGGATAGGATTCCTTGTACATGTATCTTCATATGTCGGAATTTTCATTTCTTCTAAATACTCTTTATAAAATTCCTCGCCATTGCTCAAATATAAAGCCATTCCTTCGGTCAGCCATAAATGAATATCAGGATTTTTCACACTAATGTATGCATGTACAATTTCATGAAGAACCGCATATTTGTTATTATCATAATCGTGTACCTTTCCGGGATTTGCCGGTGATGTTAAAATCACATCTGTTCCGATATTATCCCCAATATACCAATCCAGACCTAACATTGGACCAATATAACCATATTTCTTTTTTTGCATTGTGCTTTGATGATCATATATGTATATATTGATATTTTGTTTTTTGTCAAATCCCAACTTTTCAGCAATATCCTCTGTTTTAGCATCTGCATATTGAAACACATCCTCAGCCGCATCTTTTTCTGTCTCATAATATACATTTACCCATTTTCCTTCCAGCAAAGACATATCAGATGTTTCTAAATTAAAAGTAGGCATAAAATTAATAAAACAGATAAGACACAGACATATGATAGCTCCCAGAATATATCTGCAAACTTTCTTTTTTCCCACTCTTTTTCTCCCACTTTCATTACCATTAAAAAATCTCATTTTCACACCACTCCTTTCGATATTAAGTAAAAAATAACTAATATATCAAAAATTGTGAAGTAACTACGGTCATTTTTTCTCATTACTTTGGTCATAATCCGCTATTATATGCCCAAATTTAAGAATAAGATAGTTTCGCTCTTTCATACCAATTTTATCATATACAGCTGAAACATAATTTTTAACTGTTCCACTTGAAAGGCATAACCTTTCTGCAATCTGCATATTTGTATTGCCCTGAAGCATCTGTATAAATATCTCTTTTTCCCTATCTGTCAAACAAGACAAATACCCTTCCAACTCTTTTCTATCCCCACTATGATTTTTGTTAGTCAAGCTAACCTCATTCATTAATTCTTCATTAACACATTTTAACTGTTGCATATAAGCTAACATTCTGTTCATCATTACTAAAAGCAATACAAAACATATACCTAATTGCATAATTCTTGGAATCAAATCAAATCGAATCACATCTTTAATCCCAATAAATGGTTCTAACAAAGGTTGTAACACAAATAATGCAGAAACAAAATGTGCTGCCACAACAATAATAAAATTAATAGCACCCGAAAAATACAGAAGCCTCTTATTCATATATAACATTGCTACCAAAAACGGAAGTATCAGCATAATCACCATTTGAAAAGTAAAAATATAATAACAGACTCCTATACATAATGATAAATTAAGAATCAAAATATATTTCATGCCTTTAGAATTTAAATGAAATACATAAATGAAAACATAAGGAGTTAATAAAAATATCGCTGATATACATAAAAAGATAGATGCT
>Ga0129310_1001042_pt1 | contig 26843 bp, 27 predicted proteins | sample Go1ome_2_FD_94433 | JGI IMG/M metagenome (GOLD analysis project Ga0129310, IMG submission 94433) | Western lowland gorrila individual fecal microbial communities from Wisconsin, USA - Go1022A metagenome | ecosystem: Host-associated > Mammals > Digestive system > Large intestine > Fecal | place... | reverse complement strand
TTCTATGTACGGACTTAGTACTAATTTTTGCTGTTGTTCAATCATAAAAAACACCGCCTATATTTGATATATATATATATTATATCAAATATAGGCGGTACTATCTACTTTTTCAGTGCCCTCTTTATGGGACTAAAGGGTGTCAAGAACTTATGCTCTGACATCTGTAAAGAAAGGTCTGAACATGGACCTTATACGTCGGAGCAAGACTTAGCAGAAAGAATTCTGGCTAAGAAAAACACCTTGGAATCATTGATTTATTCTGGGTGCTTTGATGAATTTCCTGGTACACGCCGGGCAAAGATTGCAATGATTGATAACTGGTTGAAAGCTGGTAAATCAAGAAGGGCAGATTTGGCTACAGGTCAGATGTCATTCTTTGACATGATGGAGGATTTTAAAGAATCATATTCAATGAAAACACCTATCATGCCGGAAATGGATAAAGAAACATTGTTATCCATGGAAAAGGAATACTCTGGATTGTTCATTTCGGAACATCCGTTAGATTCTTATGCAGATGTAATAGAAGCAAATAAGGTACAACCGATAGCGTTTCTTTGCTCGGAAGATGAAGAAAGTGGAAAGAAACGCTTTTCGAAAAGTCGGGTGCGAATTGCAGGTATTGTTGTTGGATTGAAAACTTTTTATACAAAAAAAGACAATAGACCAATGGCGGTGTTTACTCTGGAGGATCAAACCTCCGAAGTAGAAGTGGTTGTGTTTCCTGATGATTACATGTCGTATAGGAGTTGGCTGACCGAGAATGAAAAAGTATGCTTAGAAGGACACTTTGACGAAAGAGATGATGAGGTGCAGTTTCTTCCGGAAACGATTGTTCCTTTATCAAAATTAAGAGAACAGCAACAGAATAAGTGTATTTATGTTGGTGTTACTTCCAAAGAGGAATATCTTTTGTTAGAGGGAATTTTGCAGCAACATTCCGGCAACACTTCTTGTCGGTTTCTGTTTGACGGCAAGCTATATAAGTGTAAAACTTTGGCGGCGCCGTCGCACGATCTTTTCATGGAACTGGAAGGGAGATTTGGAAGATCCAGGGTGCAATTTAAGTAATGTTAGGGCTGCTTTGCAGCCCTATACTTAAGAGCTTATATTTTTTACAAGAATTGCGTATCATACAATGTAATCATTTAAAAATTTACAATATTTGAATCATACAGAAAAGGACATCCGGTTCTTTTGTTACCACTGTATGAGGAAGGAGGTTTTTATGGTAACATTTTGCTTAATATTTGTCGCTGTTATCCCATCCATTTGCGTGGGGGTGACAGTATTATTGATGTCAATGGAGTTTTGGCTAAAGATTCATAACAGAACAATGGGAAAGAAACCTGTTTGGAAAGAGAGGGAAACCCCGGTTAAGCATAGTGTTTCTTACTCACGACAGACTCATAATGTTAATGATGAAGAAGCGCCATCTCCACGACAGACACCACAGCCCCAAAAAACAAAAACGCAACAGCAGCAGAAATGTGCGTCAAAGGATCAATCTCAATCTACGGATAATGACACTGCGTTGGAAGAACTTCTATCTAGGCAGGAAGAATCATTTTCTTCGGGTGAGTTTGGGGATGTGGATGATGAGGATGTTGAATATGACATCTAAGGAAAAGCACGTTAAGGCGTGCTTTTTTTTAATTATTTTTCTTAGAAATGCGTACTATATATATGATGAAAGGAGCGTATGATAAATGAGAAAAAAATTACTATTATTGATTACTGTGGTATTCTGTTTTTCTTTTGATACATATATGCCAGTGAATGCGAAGAAACATAATGCTAAAGTAATACTATCTGAAACGCAAATAAATGTTTCAGAAAAAAGCACCAGGAGGTTGATTTTATCATCTTCTAAGAAGTTAACAAAAAAACAAATTAAGAAAATAACATGGGAATCAAGCAACAGAAAGATTGTTTCAATAAAGCCCAATAAGAAGAATCATATGATTGCCACCCTTTTTGCCAAAAAACAAGGAACGTGTGTTTTGAAAATTAAATATGGAAGACAAGTGATTTCGTGTAACATTAGAGTAAATTGCAAAGAATTGAATAATTCATCGTATGAAAGTGATGCGAAAAAGTATATAAATGAAACTCCTGATAATTATAATCCAAATCCTGGCGCAGAAAATAAAACGCCTCAATCTACAGATGAGCATAACCCAACACAATCTACAGAAGAGCATATTCATACTTATGGAGAATGGAAAAATGAATCCACAAATTCATGTACCAAACCTGGGGAACGAAGAAGGTATTGTAAGTGTGGAGCGTATGAATCACAAATAATTCCTGCGTCAGGTCATTCGTTCGATGGCTGGAAATTAACACAGCAACCATCGTGTACGAATCAAGGCGTTTCTTCTAGGGTGTGCAAACTATGCGGGAAAACGGAAACAAGACCAATAGCTGCTACTGGACATGGACCTTATAATTATCGGTATCATATAGAAGCTGTTGTCGAATATGGAGTAAAAGAATCTACGTGTCTTAAGTGTGGATACAAGTCCGTGACAAATGGATTAACATATGAAATGGTTCCTGTTTCTGAACCGGTATCGGGAACTCAATATATGAATGAGAGTATTTATACTTATTTTAAGATAATGGACAGTATGCTGTCGTATTCAATTTCCGTATATTCCTACCAGTATCATAAAAATATTGACTATGATATTACGTTAATGGATGACGGGGTTACAACCCAGGCGATGATCGGATCTTCTGTAGATGATTCGATTGTGCGCCGGACGATAAATGGAACGGATGTTTTCTCACTATTTGAAAATACGAGATATGATGTTAAACAGAATAATCCTAGTTTTATAGCGCACAACACATCTCATAAAAGAATTGAGTATGCATCGGCTGATGCCTTGTATAACTTTGCAATAGAAGCTGTTCGACGATATAACGGATCTGCAATCAAATCAACTAATTCTATTAAGTTATATACCCGATCTAGGAAATATAGAATGGACCTTCATTGACAAACACATCATTAAATGATATAATCTGATAAATAAAGGATAACTCCTTTATTTCATTTTTGCATAGTGCGTAGATATATCCCCCTCCCCCCTTTTTTATATCTACGCACCATTTTTTTATTATTTATAGGAGGGTACAATGGTACAGGAAAAGAGATGTTTAAGAAAGGGCGATTATATTGTCTACAGTCCTTCAGAGGGAGGATTATTTCCCGGTTTTATAACTGGAATACGAAAGGGGCTATATAGCTTGACCGTGTTTATTTACACCAAGGGCATTGAAAGTCCATGTGCTATAACACTTGATGGCATTCCAGAACAACAGATTAGGTATAAAAAGATTTAGCACCGTATTGTGGTGCTTTTCTTTTTTTTCTTGCAAGTTAGCTCAATGTTATCACTAATTATCTTGTAATTATCACCTGTATCTTTCTGTTATCTTGTAGTTGCTACCGTATTAACAGTATCTAAGAGACATAGATTATATCGGCAATTGGGCGTTGTAATGGATAACAAAGGTGCTTGAACACAGCAATCTGTTCTGCTTCGTAAAGACGCAGCTATGTTCTCTTTTTCTAATAGACTTTTTGCCGATTCTGATTTTCTTTGCCTGAGAAATTCCTCTGCAAACAGACCTAAAATCTACCACGTTTTCCCCTCACTTTACCATCCGTTTTTCCCAAACGAATCTAACGACCTGTAATTCGAAAATTCTTAAGCATTTCAACGCTTGAACGTCAACTTTTTGCTTTGCAATTTGGCTGAAAAAATGGGCTATTTTTATATCCGATTTTGTGTCCGAATGAAGTATTCTTATTTTCCCCTAATTCTCCCTTCTAGGTAATGTTAGGGAAATACCACGTTGTCTACCCAAGAAAGGATTCGAATTGATTTATGAATTCGGATGATAGGGTGAAAAAACGGGAAGGGTGAAAATATATGTCTAATCTGAAATATCAAATCGCCCTAGTTAAGAACTGGTCGTAATATAATCCGAATGAGAAATATGTGGTCTATCGGAACGAAGGGAGATTACTTTCAGTGGACTATTTAGACCACGTTCGAATATGTTTTGTGTGAACATACGGAATTCTGATAAACTTTCTACTAGAACGCTCCTGTGGATGGACTATTTGGACTTTGCTGTTTGTATGATTTCTTGTATTCTGCATGGACTATTTGGACTGCTTTATGTTGATGTATCGAATATGCTATGCCTAGACTATTTAGACCGCTTTTCTCTATGGGATATATGGGGATGAGCGTGGGGTGTATATATCTATTGGTTATATATCATTGAGCGAGGTTCTGTTCTATGTTAGTGCTTTGTTATATGGCAAATTGGAAGAAATGGGGTGGATGTCGGTATGAGCGCTCGTATATATATGTTGTATGTATATATAGGTTCCTATATACCCCGCCTATATACCGCTTGTATATAGGCGGGTGCTATATATATGTATGTTGCTACCTATATATCTTCCTATACACCTGTATATCCGATATATACTATATACAGAAGATTCCTGTTAAAATCATATGATTCCGATGTTATTTAGGTTTAATCCATTCTATTTATCTTATCTGAATTATATATATAAGCTGTCTGTATATATATAGCTGTCTTATATATGATCTATTATATATACCCTATAAGAAACAGATAATTGCATCTGCGTTTCCGAAAGCCGCTACGCTGTCGTGGAAGCATAATCGGTATTGCGTGATCTGTGATTCAATTGTGATTCGAAAGCAACTTGCCGCTCAAAAGAGACAGTTGACGATCAGAAGATAACCAGGCAATGTCGGGGTAGGGTAGGGGCAAATAAACGAAAATGAATTTCCGGGGATGCGGCAATCGAGTGGGGATTGCTTATCCGGGGAGAGAGGGAAATGGCGGGATGGAGAATAGGTAAGGTTCGGGTGGGGATTTTTTAGTGGATTCACCGGAATAATGATCCCGGAGTGGAGACGGCGATACGACCTGAGACTGGGAAAATCCGTGTTTGATTTACCAAACTTTCATAAATATTACTGGTGGGCGATTGCCTCCTGATGCCCGGTTGCCGGTTTTGTTTTACCAAGCGGCAGGCGCCTCCTGAGAACGCTGCTCTTTTATTTTGTTTTTCCAAATGGCAGGTTCTACAGGAAAGTGCTGCTCTCCAAACTTGTTTTACCAAACGGCAGGTGCGTACGGGGATCAGGAATCGCCGATGTCCCTGCGATTTGAAATTCCAAAATCATATTATGGTTTGTTATTTTTACTGGAGCCTGATTGGTGTATTTTATTTGTCACTCCTCTTTGATGTTCCAAAACCAACTTAGGGTGTGGCGGGGCGGATGTTAGGACTTGCAATGGATGCTGCTCTGATTTGCCAGGCAGTGTCTTTTATTTATGTTTTTGTATTATCAAATTTGACTGTTACACGGCGTTTCGTCCAGAAGACGAGTGAGCGTTCTGCTCCCTTAATAATTTAGGACATTCTATATGCTGTAAATTGACAAAAACACCATTATTTGATATAATATATAAACAAAACGGTACATATGTAGGATTAACTGCTACAAAAAATCTAGTAAGTGAGGGGCGTGATTATATGGGATATACAATTATATTTAAAACAAAGATTGTAGAGCTGTCGGATGGTCGTATAATGCATTTGAACCGCCGTGGGTGTAACAATGACACATCGGGCAGAAGGAATGACGAATGGGAAGCCACGATCAGCACGAAGGAAGAATATATTCGCCGTGCAGAACAGTTACAGGAAGACAGCAAGCCGATGAAAAACGCAGAGAATTTTGATCTGAAAATTGGCGGTCGTTTTTGCACCTTCTATGATTACGGTGCTCATTTGAAGCGGATGCTAAACAGAGCAATTCCGTTTTCGGATTTTCTCACAGGGAAAGAATTTGTAATGTTCCAGAAAATCAATGGAATTACAGTGCGTGAGAATGGGAGAGAGCAAACATTAACCATGGATGAAGTACATGAATACCGACAATCCCATCCCTGTTATTCTCTATGTTCTGACCTGTTAAGTACAGAAGAGGATATTGTAGCCGCAATTGAGAGTGGTGAACGTCTGCGTATCTGCATCGGAAAGTGAGGAAAGGTATATGGCAAAATTGCAATGGAATATTGTACATGAGTGTGATGACGAGGAAGGAAATCCGGTACAGTGGTGTGCGGAGATCAACCATCCGAAATATGGAAGGTATGTATGGATTAACGATATCGGTTCCGGTATTGCAGAATATGGATTTAATGTAGAGGTGGATTACAACGGGTTCACAGAGTTAGTGCAATGCAAGTCGTTAGCCGGTGCCAAACGATGGGTTGCGACAGAGCTGATTTCAAAACGGTAGAGAGAAGCACTTTGTATGTCTGTATAAGCGGCAGATAATACAGAGCGCTTCTTTTTTGTGAAAACAAAGGTGGGAGAGATGTTCTTTGTTGTATCCAGAAAAACTGACTGCGGATTGATTTTGTAGATTCAAAAATCACTTTTCCCTCATCCAATTGAGGGATTTGCCGGATGCGCTGCCTTCGGGTATATGGTTGTGTGTTTTTGGTAGTTCAAAACCCTCATAGAGCAGCCTCAATGAAAATACTGGAGGATTACGCCACTTATCCTTTTGTAAAAACAAACTTAATATCCGCTATTTATAGGTCTGTCGCCGCTATGTGAAGTGTAGTTATAGCACTGTGCAAATTGACAAAAACACCATTATTTGATATAATATGATTAGTAAGAATAGTGATTGAAAGGGGCAATTCTGATATGAAAAATATTAAAAATGCTACACAACATCAGAAAGAAATACTTGATTTTGGAGATAGTCTTTTATATGCCAAAAGGAATAATCATGGAAATCTCTATGAGGAAGAGATCTTAAAATATCAGGGTGGTTATTTCAAGGTAACGGCAAACAACAAATATCTCTTGTCATTTTGCGAAGTGTAGAAAGGGGTGTTTGATGTGGCAGGCTATTTAAACTATGAAGATTATAAAAGCCAGATATTTGACCAGTTAGGAAACCGAATTAACAATTATATTGTGGAGAAGTATTTCCGCAATGGCGACCAGTGGGATTTAGCTGATACGATTAAAACGCATTCGGGGTGGTGCTATGTAATCGACGACCGATGTTATTTTGAATGTAATGGTTCCCTGGTTCCCCTTAATATGGATTTTGAATCCAAAACTTGCGGTATTGCATATAAGATAAAGGCGAAAGATCAGACGGAGTATGTCACAATCACGGGGAATGAATATCTGTGCGAAAGCGAATATCTCCGTTTGCGTCTTCGCAAACAGACCTACTCCAATGGAACTTGTTTTTATTCGCTGCTCGACCATCACGGTGATTTTCGTATAGACCACGGATGTGATAATCTGTCAGAGCTGATAGGTGTTTTACGAATGGAGAATGATATTGACAAGCGCTATATCGGATCACTTCCTGTGGAAGAGGCAATCAGTGAGAGAGCAAAGTTGATAGAGAAAATGAAACAATTTGTCTAATATATGAAGCACTTTGTCTTTATCTAAGCAGCAGATAATACAGGGTGTTTTTCTTATTGGTCTCTAATTTTGACAAGTCAAAGTCTGATTTTTCCTGCGTGAGTGGTTTTACTGGAGGTTTTGCGGGTAATCTGTAATCTACCGTTTTGAAATACCAAATTTCCCTATTCTCCTCCCTGACGCTTTCCCTATGTTGATCCGAAGCGGCTTTTCAGCCTAATGAAAGGTTGTGTAAATTGACAAAAACACCATTATTTGATATAATATATATAGTTAAAGAGCAGAAGATTTATATGTGATTGAATCAAATGTTACATGGCAGAAAGGGTGAATTTCTATGGACAATATGACTGTGAGAGAATGGGTACAGAAATTTGAAAATGGCGAGTTTGATGCAACGGATCGCATGACTCAGCGGAATGCAGGGTGGGTTGACTATTTTTGTTCCAGAGATTCCCTGGCGAAGCGTCTGAAGAAAATGGGAAATATTATCAAGGACATTAAAAGCGATTATATCCTTGATAATTACAGGGTGTGGTTTAAGAACAATTGCCCCTGCTGTTACCCTTTATATGATGATTTCCGCTTTGAGCCAAACCAACAAGTAGAACTGATTTATCTTCATCAAATATTATATGGAGAGAATTGGACACAGTTTCTTGTAATGTTTGCAAGCGAAAATACAAGCAATGAAAAGATGATTTCAGGAATGGAGAAAATTGTATGACACAGAAAGCACAAGAATTATTTGAAAAATTTCTTAAGGAATATTGTGATAGAGGATATATGTATTCTGGAACGTTACCGTATGATATTCAGTATAAAGACGAATACAAAGAACTTGTAAAATTAGAACTTATTCAAAAGCGAAATTGTGACGGGTTTGCTTATGAATTGACACAGAAAGAAAGACGTAAGCTTATTACGGATTGTGACCTTGAAAAATTATGGGGAAAGAAAGCCGGTTGTTTCATGGTGAATGGAAAATTTGAGGAAATAGAAGAAGTGTTGAAACGATAAGACTAAAACAAAAATTTCAATAGAAGATTGGAGAGAATAGATGTGAAATTAAAACAATTTCTAATAACGGATATGGATGAAAAGATGATTGTTGCAGAAACATCACGAAAAGATATTTTGGGATATATAGATGAGCATATCGAAAATATAGCTTTAGGAAATGATATGAATGAGTATGCTTTTCGGATTCTATACAAAGATGGTTCAATAGATGGGGTTCCTGGAAACGATTACGATGGACATAAAATAAAAAGAATTAATATTGTGTCTATTGTAGTAGATAATCCTTATACTTCAATAACGTATGGTAATTATGAAATAAATCAATATGGTGTTGTAAATCCGTCAAGTGAAATGGGAATTGATAATAACATTATAGAGGTAACAAATTGTGAATAAGTATACGGTGAAAATTATCATGGACGGATTAGAAATTTTCGAGCTTGGAGGTCTAAATGTATGAGTAAAAATATATGTCCGTGTTGTAAAGGGCGTTCAGAATACTTAGATATAAATAAAAAAGAAAGTCACGTTCTTTGTACAGGATGCGAAATTAAATTATATTTCCCGTTGCACCAAATTATGGATGAATTTAAGGTGAATAAAGAAGATGCCTATGAACTGCTTAAAAATAATTGAAATAGCGATTAGATATACAAATATTGAAAATGGAAATCAAATAGAAGTGCTTTGTATGAATGGAAGGTACAGGGCGCTTCTTTTTTTAGTTGTCTTAAAATTTGGTAAAACAAAAATCTTTATGTTGCTGCCAGATCTGTCTTCCGTGAGTTTGCTGACGAAAGAATTTGTTATTCCAAATAGAAAATACGGTTCTGTTTCCTGAGATCTTGAGATCGTTGATTCAACCCCTTTTTGATATGCCAAATATGCATTGTGCTACGCCTTGCCTACAGCGTGTAAATTGACACATACACCATTATTTGATATAATATATATAGAAATTGAGGGAAGAATACGTTGAAATGGAGGTTGTTTTATGGCAAAGGTAATCAATGTAAATTGGGTAACGGATGGCTGCGATGTGGATATTCCAAAGGTGCTTGATATTCCAAGTAATCTTATTGACGACGGGGTGGTAGACGAAGAGTCTGTGTCTGACTGGTTGTCGGATTTTACTGGATGGCTGCATGATGGATTTATGATTGCGTATACATGGGATGATTTGTATAAGCGTGCAGACGATAAGGCTTGGTTTGATCGGGAACTTAAGGCGAAGGATAGTGGCAGATAATTCCGGTTCTGAGTCTGTAGAAAAGAAATTGGGGTATTTGGTGGATAAATTGAACATCCCACATTTTCCACAGGGCAATACGGAATCAATAGATTGTCGGTATCACAATCTATTGGAAATCATATTACATTCTCCGGAAGAATTGAGTCGATGGAAATAAATGATAGTAGATCCTGTAAATTTACGGAGCGAAAAAGGTTCGATATGTGGTATCGGACTTTTTCTTTGCTGAAAAACGGAAACGATTTCCACTTTTTGAGTTTGCCGGAAAAGAGAAACTAATGGGTCGAAAGGTTGTATTCAATTTTAGGCTTAACACTTGGATATGCCTGGGTGTGCCACTTGACAAATACACAATTATTTGAATATACCGATGGACTTCGTTAACAAGTATGTTTAACGGTATCGCATATGGGACAGTATCCCAAAAGACATCTTCAAGCTAGAAGAAATCGTTCCTCGCAATATTGATTATCTTCTAGGAATCGCCCTCTCTGTATATGATCTCAGAGAGGGCAGTTTTAATTTCTAAATGAATTGAATTAAATAATTTGTATCATGTCTGCAATCTATTGCGTTTCTTGACAAAAACACCACGTATTGATATAATTTCATAAAAATATATATGGGCTTTGTTGGTACGTAAATGCCGCAATCCCTTGATTTTTCTAGCTTTTTTCAAAAAACATTTTACAGAGTGAATTTTTATTCACCAAGTTTTAGGGGCATTAGGGGTACATATCCGGAATCGAATGGGGGCATTTTGGGTACATAAGTTCTCAAACCCTTATATTTCCTATGTTTTTCGATGTTTCGAATTCTGTTACAAGAAAATATGTTCGCCCGGTTTTTGTTTTATCAAATCTGAGGTTATAAATAGGGGCATTTTGGGTACATATATGAGATGGATAGGGGCATTTTGGGTACATATCCGTATCTACGGTCTTAGGGCGGCATTTTGGGTACATATCTTTTATGTAGGCATTTTGGGTACATATTGGGTAGGCATTTTGGGTACATAAATGTAGGCATTTTGGGTACATAACAGGGGCATTTTGGGTACATAAGTGCGCCGCAAAGCCCCGTGATTGCTAATAATTTTGACCTCTATAACAATATATAAACATATGTTTAAATATATATGTTTAAATATGTTAAGGGGCTAATAAAGAGAAACAGTAAAGTATATATATAATATACAGTATATTTTTTAAAAAAGAGGAAGGTATTATATATGGGTGCTAATACAGAAGAGGAAGACTTTAATAACAGTATAGTAAGAAAGTCTAAAAGTTTAATATTCTTCAAAGGGGAACCATTCACGGTTATGCAGATGAAACTTCTTGATATTTATTTGTCAAAAATAGATGCGAAAGACCCTAACCAGACCAAGGTGATCCTTACAAAATATGAACTGGGTAAGATATTAGGGGTTACTCGGCAAAAAGTAGAACGGGTGGAACGTGATATTGAAGCCTTAATGCGTCCCGTTACGATTCGGGAGGATCATGGATGGGTAAAGGTTGTATTATTTTCCTGCTGCCGATGTACCTGGGATTCAGATGGAGGAAAGTGGATGATCGAATTAGCCTGTTCTCCAGAAGCGAAGAAATACTTCTTTGGATTACAGGATATAGGCTATCTTCGTTATCGGATTCGTAATATGGTTCAGCTTAACTCGTCTAGTTCTATGTATTTATTCTTATATTTGGTTAATAATCAATTTCGGAAGACATGGAGCGTTCCGTTGGATGAATTTCGAGAACAGATTCACTGCGAGGATGAAACTTATCAGGATTTTAGAAAATTCAATCAGAAAGTTCTTAAGAAGTCCGTAAATGATGTGAACGAAAAAACAGATCTATCCGTATCTTATGTTCTAGTCAAGGAAAAAAAGAAGGTGGTTGCTATTAAATTTACAGTAACAGGAAAGTCGCTGCATGAGATTATTGAAGTTTTGGATAAGGAAGATTCCTCTGCTTTATCCCAGACAATTATCCAGATCATGCAGATGCTTGATTTGAATGATTCTTCCGATGCGAATACAATATACCTGAAAGGGACGGAGTTGGGGTTGTCGGATGATGAAATCATTGATAAGGTTCGGTATGTTTCACAGAAGGACAATATCGACAATGTGGTTGGTTATGCCCTGTCTATTATGGATAAGGATATCCATTCTTGACTCCCAACCCTCAGATTTGAGGTTTGGGATATGTGTCATATAATAGGGGTAAGCTACTTATACCTAAATATGTTTCCAATCCAGAAGTTTGGGATATGTGTCATATAATAGGGGTAAGCTACCTTCTCCGAATATTTCTTTGTATTTATCCGGTTTGGGATATGTGTCATATAATAGGGGTAAGCTACCTGACAGAAAATTATGTATTTATGCGAGCAGTTTGGGATATGTGTCATATAATAGGGGTAAGCCGCTGTACATAAACCTAGATCGTGAGAAGAGGGGTTTGGGAGATGTGTCATATAATAGGGGTAAGCCGCAATATTAGCTTGATTACAGGTGATTCGAAGGTTTGGGATATGTGTCATATAATAGAGGTAAGCTACTTATAATGTCTTCTACTTTAATATTTAGTCGTTTGGGAGATGTGTCATACAATAGGGATAATCTACCATTAGGTTGATTATAGTAATTTAATTTATCAAATATTTAGCAGAATACTCCCACCTCTACAGGTGGTGAGATGAATGCATGAGAAATACGATTTTACTAATTCTATGGTGTTTTAGTAAAATATGTGTTATAATAGATACATGGAGATATTCTCTAAATCCAAAGAAAGGAGAGACAACCTATGTATCTTACGGTGAAACAACAGGTAAAACATTTGTCGAAAGATGATTACCTCACGATCAGGGAGCTATGCCATATAGCAAAGAATCTCACGAACGAAGCCATATATAGTATTCGCCAGTATTACTTTACGGAAGGCAAATTCCTTAAATATGAGAAGAACTATGCCTTGTTGAAGTCGTCTGAAAATTACAAACTGCTGAATTCCAACATGGCGCAGCAGATACTCAAAGAAGTAGATGGCAGCTTCAAAGCATTCTTCGGACTCCTGAAGCTTGCGAAACAAGGCAAATATGCTTTCAAGGATTGTAAACTGCCGCATTATCTTCCAAAAGACGGATATACTACTCTTGTGATCGGTTTTGTAAGACTGAATGGAAATAAGTTAATCCTTCCGTTTTCCAACCGTTTTAAGAAAACACATAAGGCGGTAGAGATCACTATTCCACCGGTATTATTTGATAAAAAAGTAAAAGAAATAAGAATTTTACCAAAGGCAAATGCAAGGTTCTTTGAAATTCAGTATATTTATGAAGAGGAATGCATTCAAAGAAATCTTAATAAACAAAATGCACTTGCATTAGACCTTGGTATCAATAATCTTGTTACCGCAGTATCAAATACCGGCAGATCCTTCATTATTGATGGAAGAAAGCTGAAATCCGTCAACCAGTGGTTTCAGAAAGAAAATGCCCGGCTGCAATCCATCAAAGAGAAGCAGCATTTTGGCAGAAAGGTTACTAACCGGCAGAAAGCGATTGCCCGTAAGCGTAATAACAAAGTGAATGATTATATGAACAAAGCTGCCCGGAAAGTAATTGACTACTGTATCACAAATGATATAGGCACTCTTGTTGTTGGCTATAATGTCACTTTTCAGAGAAACAGCCACATAGGGAAGCAGAATAACCAGAACTTTGTGAATATCCCATACGGTCGTTTAAGGGATAAACTGTCGTATCTGTGTGAACTGAATGGCATTGTTTACATAGAACAGGAAGAATCCTATACTTCAAAAGCAAGCTTTTGGGATAAAGATAACATTCCAGTCTACAATAATGACAATCCGAAAGAATATCCGTTCAGTGGTGTAAGAGTTCATCGTGGTCTGTATCAGACAGCAAATGGCAAAACATTCAATGCGGATGTAAATGGAGCGTTGAATATCATGCGTAAAAGTAGCGTTGTGGACATGACTGTCCTATACGGTAGGGGCGAAGTGGACACGCCTGTAAGAATAAGGATTGCCTGATTGGTCAGGTGGAAACTTAAATATCACACTTCTTAAAAAGAGCCGTAGGCTCTACGAAGCTCCCACTTCAAACAAAGTTAAGTGGTGAGTAGTTCACTTGGGAAGCATGTCATACAATAATGGTAAGCCACTGGTCATATTGATAGTGAGGTACATGTTAAGTTTGGGATATGTGTCATATAATAGGGGTATGCCACTAGAGAATGCAGATGTATCGGTCAAGACAGTTTGGAATATGTGTCATATAATAGGGGTAAGCCGCATCAGCACCACCTCCATCCTACCTATGTATGTTTGGGATATGTGTCATATAATAGGGGTAAGCTACCCACTCCTTTCATATCATGATAATACCACAGTTTGGGATATGTGTCGTACAATAGGGATAAGCATCTGCAAAGATGAAAGGGACGAGCCTGTTTGGAAAGCGTGTCATATAATAGGTTAAACTACCAGGCGGAAATCATTTCCGGTTTTGGAATAGTGTTATATAATAGAGAAAATTACAAATTATGTTCATTGCGGAAATGATTTCCGGTTTGGAAACGTGTTAAACGAAACAATTCTTATAGGCATCTATCTTTTTTGGGAAAAATGGTAAAATACTAACACAATTTGTAACATTTTTACACAAAAATTAAAAATCTTGCATATTATAGTGAGCCACTAAAACAAAGATCCTACACAATGGCTCTGGTGTGGGCTAGACAGGAGTATGATATGTTTGATTTTAAGGAATTTTTTGAAACTTGTAAAGAGGTGGACCCGACCCATACTATCCCTCTTCTCTACCATGGTATAAAAGAGACGGTGACGGCATGGAATGAATATGTGTCTGCGGTGGAACTGGGGATCATTCATCCATATGCTGAGGTTGGATCTGACACAGAAAGCCGTGATAGCTTCCTGATATTAACGGATATTGAATTTGGAGAGGTTGTAGGCGTGCGAGAGTATGGACGATATGACATATGTCCGTCGGACTTTTTGTTCATAACACCATATCTTCCCATTCATGTTCCGATGGAACCGTTAACTGTCCCGAAGCTACGCCGGTACATAGTAGGTGCATTGGACTTGTTTGAGAAAGAGTGCAGGCAGATGGAAGGGAGGAAGCCGTTGTTTTTGGTCAAATATTTGGCAGAAAACAACTACCTCACCTGGTCTCTTAAGGATGGGGAATGTGTTCTAATATATGATTATAAATCATATCGTAATACTTTTAATATCTTCACCTTGACCGGACCGCAACCGGCACCAGAAGAGTATACCGTGACTCCTCCTTCAGACGAATTGATTGAACGGCTTGGCTTAACTCTACATTCTCGACTTTGGAATAACAAAACCGTGTGGGACAGGTGGGATGTGCAGCCGGTTAGGAAAGAGGTTGAGTTTCCCAAAACAATAAATAGTCACTTGATCGAAACTTACCGGGAAGCGGTCGCTATCCTTAACTATTGCCGATCGGCTCCAACTGGATTAGATCGGGAAGTGGCATCCTTGGAGAGGCAGGTCGATATGGTGGAATCATACATCCGGATGAATGCGCCGGATGTGATCTTGCTACAAGCTTTTAATTTATTGCAGAAAAAGAAGGATAGGTTGGTAGACCATTTATAACATAGGGCGTGAACCCCGCTACCTTTAGGTGGTGGGTAGTGTTTGGGGACGTGTCATTTTAGGTTATTGAAAAACGAAACAACAGATTTGATTTGGAAAATGTGTCTTTTTCCTATTTTGACATATAGGGTGGCAAAGATGCTGAATGTTGTAATTTGACGAATACACAATTATTTGATATAATTTAACAAAACCCGGTAGATAATAGCAATCACTGGGAGTGGTGTGAAACGGAAAGTGCGCAATTTCCAAAGTAGCTGCGTGAAGACGTAAATTGCCGCCGGGTTTTTTATCGGAGGTGTGTATATGGCAAAGGATAATAATAAAGAGATCTTAGCAGATTCTGCGTTTTTGATCCTGGAGAAGTTTCAGGAAGAAGTGGAATCAAAGCACTATCATATCGAACAAGTTTTGTTGGACGATATGATGCAGCAATTCGAAAATCTTCCGGATTCTCACGAATATAACGAGACAAATTTACAGAACCATGTTTTAGCACGGATTAAAGATGTTCATGAGGCTACATGTTCATCTGGAACGATTTCCTGCGAAGAAGCGTTATTAAATATTAGTGATGAATGTGATGAAATATTTATTCCAATTTCTAAACTGGTTCCCTATGGCAGAATACAGTATCATTTAGCTCGGATGTGCAATCAGATTAAGGATAATCATTTTGAGGTTGATCCTCGATATATTGAATTGATGAGAAACCGCATACAGCTATGGGTTGATTCGTATAATTTTGATTCATCAAAACTTCAGGAATATATTTTTTCCAAGAGCGTTTTATTAGAGCAGCAGATGTCCAAATCGCCGAATGGATTCATTTCTTTAGAAGAATTGAATGAGCTGAAAGAATCTTTGCTGACGGAAGTTGTTCAGTTTATTTCTCATAAGATGAGTGGTGAGGTCGTTGACAGCAAAGAAACGCCGGATGACTTATCCGGAAAAATCTTTGATTTTAAGAGGGGGTTATGTAATCTGGATATTCCGTATCAATGTAAAGAACAGGTGGAAGCATTGTTTTCTAGTGTTTTTGAGTGAAGATCTTCAAGCGTCGCTTAATGCGGCGCTTATTTTTTTGCGCAAAAAAAACACCTGCAATCGCAAGTGTCTTTTTTTACCGGGGAAATTTCCCCACTGTTACAGCGCTTTCTGTGAGTTTGTTTGGACTCAAACGTGTCATGATGTTATTATATATTGCCTTAATGCATTTGTCAATGGTTTCATTTGACCAATACACAATTATTTGATATAATTTTATTATTCTAAGGAAAGGGGTTACATGTATGAATTTAGGATTACACATAGATACTACGCATGTAGGATGGTCTATGACCGATGATGACCTGTCTATCACTAAGCGGAAGGGGCAGGATTTAATCGGCGTTGTCCGGTTCCAGGAGGCTGATACAGCGGAGGACCGACGGCTTGCACGGTCAGCCCGGAATCACCGGAAGAGAGTATTGGGTATGATTTCATTTGTAAACCATTCGTTTGAAGGGCTTTTGAATGAAGCAGACCCTTTGTTCTTATCCCGGCTTAAAAAGAGCGGTCTGTATGAGGAAGATGGAGGGTATAACGCAGGTCTTTTTCTTTCGAAAGACGAGGCAGCAAAGTTTTATGCGAAATATCCAACGATTTTCCATTTGAAAGATGCGGTTATTTCCGGAAAGGAAAAGGATATACGTTTTATTTATCTTACAGTGCTACATTGTTTTAAGCACCGTGGACACTTCAATTTAGGGGATATTAAGCCAGAACAGGCTACCGATTTTGATTTCACCTATAATAAGTTTCGTCAGTTGCTTTCTACTACCTGCAATCTGAATCTTACATTACAGGATAAGCAGGTGATCCGTGATTTATTGCTTGCGTCTGGTAATGTGCGGGAACGGGTCAGTCAGGGAATGGAATCGTTAAGTTTGGGTAACAATTCTGTGCTTAAGGTTATTCTGACATTATTATTTGGAGGAAAAGGTCAGATGGCTAATGTATTCCCGGACCTCAAGACATTACAAGAAAACTCTGATATGGCAAAGCCTGCAAATGCCAGCGTATTATGCTTTGATACTGAAGACTTCGATCTTATGATAGAGCCGTTTACACCATATCTGTCCCAGGATGAGTACCTGTTTATTCTGGCAGCAAAAGCAATGTATGACTGGTCTTTGTTATATAAGGTTCTTAATGGTGAATCTTCTATCCGGCAGGCAATGATGAGAAGATATGACAAACACAAAGAGGATCTGTCTCTTTTAAAAGATATTTATTATTACATGGATTCTCACGGATTCGAAGGTGCATATCATACTATGTTCCGAAAGACAGATGAGAATGTCAATAATTATGCCTGTTATGTTGGATCGGTGGTAGATGAGAGCAAGTTAGGGAGATTTGGTCTGCATCGTTCTACGGAGTCGTTCTTAAAAGAATTGGCATCCCAGTTAAGTGAAATGCAGGGAAGCCTTGATAAATCAAATCCATATTATGAAAAGATTTCATCCTGTCTCATAGACATCGAAGCCGACAATTTCCTTCCAAAGCAGAAAGATAAGAGAAATGCGTCTATTCCGAATGTACTGGTATCTGATGAATTGGCAAAGATTTTAGATGTCGCAATTTCCCTTTATCCGGCTCTTGCCGAACCTGGTGTAAGCGGAATCTATTCTGTAAAAGAGGAATTGTTGATGATGTGCCGGTTCCGAATTCCTTACTGGATGGGTCCGTTAAATGAATCGAAAAAGTTTGCATGGGCGGTTCATAAGGAAGAGGGCGTGGTTTATCCCTGGAATCTGGAAGATAAAATTGATTTTTCAAAAACAAGAAAGAACTTTATCCGATCTATTGTGAATGAATGCTCATTATGTCTTGGAGAGACCGTTCTTTGCGAAAATTCATACTATATCAATCGGATGAAGGTACTTGACGAATTAAACGGCATCCGGATTGACGGAAAGAAGCTGCCGGTGGAAATTAAACAGGCAGTGTTTGAAGATCTTAGTATGCATTATTCAAAAGTAACCCTTTCTTCTGTTAAGAGTTTGCTTTATAAACATAATATCATCCAGCCAGGTGATGAACCGGATATTTCTGGGTTTGTCAAAAAGAAATTGAACCGGAGTATGGGATGTTATATTACGGCAGAGGCATGTTGTGAAGGATTGGATCTGGAAGTGTACGAAATGCTTGCAGAATATGTGGCTATTTTTAAGGGGGATGTGAATGCCATTCTGGATGCCCTTCAGGATGAACCATATGATCCGGCTATGCTTAAGAAACTCCTTAATGTTATCAAAGATTCCGGATGGAGCATTTATTCAAAGAAAGCATTGACCGAGATTTATTCCTCAGTTAACGGAACGGATATGAACCTCTTAGAAGCATTGTACAATACAGATAAGCGATTATCCGAGTTGCTGGGTTCTGAATTTGGTTTTATGGATGCTTTTTCCAAAGACAATGATCGTTCATATGGTAAGAAGAATTCCCGGAACATGATTGATGATGCTCATACGACGCCTATGGTGAAGCGTTCTCTTGGTCAGATGATGAATGTGTTATATGAACTGAAATCATTTACGAAATCAGCACCAGATAAGGTCTTTTTAAACATTTATGCGCCGAACAGTTTTAAGGCAATCCGGGAGAATGTTCCTAAACTGCTTAACAAAGTCTTTAGCCAGAAAGTCGCAGATAAGGAAAAGAAAGCGGAAAATAAGAGATTTTTAGAGATGCTTTCACAGATTAAGGGTCCGCTTAGTGTCCGGCAGACATTATGGTTCTTACAGCGTGGCAAGTGTCTGTATACTGGTGTGGATATTCCTTATTCGTCCCTGTTTTCGTCCACTCCGGATTTTACGATAGATCATATTTATCCAAAATCGAAGGTATATAATAATATTCTTACTGCAAACCTGTGTCTTGTGTCTTCCAAGGTTAACAAGGCAAAGGATGCTGCATATCCGTTGGATGAGAATATACGAAAGAATATGACGCCATTTTGGGATTCCTTATTACAGGAAGGATTGATGACTCAGGCGAAGTATGATGCCCTTACCTCTGCCTTTTCTATTCCATTGGATATCAAAGTGGCATCCGTGGACAAGTTACTGGTGGAGAAGAGAAAGACTGCGCTGCTTGCAGAGAAGTTAATTCATAAGGTATTTCCGGATTCCAAAGTTGTATTTGTATCAGATACGATCTTAAATGATTTTATCAATAATTATGATTTACAGGAAGTAAGCGTAATCAATTATTTCCCTGAGGCTCGGAAGTCTTATTATACCCAGGTGGTTGGAATGGTATGGAATGGCATTTTTACAGCGAATCCAAAGAAGTATATTCTTGAAAATCCAAACTATTCGCTGAATGTCTGGAATTACAATTCTGAGTTTTGGAATGTGAAGACCAGTATAGGAACGGTTAAGGAAGTGATTGCCGGGGCGCATATCAAGGAAACGTATATGAAGATCAGTGATGAGAAAGGTGCGTTTTCAGATTCCACGATTATGTCAGCGGCTTATGCCCGGAAAAAGGATGGGAAGGGAATTCTCCCATTATCGAAAGAAAAGGCAGATGTAACTAAATACGGTGGCAAAACGTCCATTAAAACGGCGTATTATTCCGTTGCCCGATTAAATGGAGAATTAAGGATTGTAGGTATTCCAATTTATCAGGCATACCGGATTAAGACGGTTGATGATCTGATTGATTATCTGCGTACCCTGGCAGAAGATGTTGCAGTGATTATACCACGTATGAACCGATATTCTGTATTAAATATGGATGGATTCCGGGCAGTTTTCCGGTCAATTTCTAATGGAACAGGGGGACGGTGTTGCTGTGCAAGAACCTTTATTGAAGCAAATGAGGAATACTGTCAGAATGTGTTTTTATTTAATCGGCTAAATCGAAAATCGGAACACATGTTATCCCGTTTTGGTATAACAAAAGACAGAAATGAGGCGCAGTACCAGAATTTCTTATCCAATTATGAGAGTCATTACGATAATAGACCGAATAACCAGATAAAGGCTCTTAGACTTGCCTTTGAATCGTTCTGCAACCTTGATATTATGGATCAATGTTATACATTAGAGCAGTTATATGGGTTAGTTCGTATTGATTCAACTTCTGCGGATTTATCTATGCTGAGTTATGAAGTCACCGACAAGAAAGGCAATACAACGGTTAAGAAGTTATCTCTTCAGACCGGTATTGTAAATGTGAGTATAAAACTGGATGGATTTGAGAGTGTAATTCTCGAAGATATCAGTCAGACTGGACTTTATCGTAATAAGACAATTATTAAATAGTTTTATATACCCTACCTAATCCCCAAATTTGAGGTTTGGGTAGGGTGTCATAAAAAGGCTTACGAAACTTGGTTTTTAAAACATGAAAGACTTATTTGGTTTGGGTAGGGTGTCATAAAAAGGCTTACGAAACTAATATCGCATAGTAAACCAACGGATAACTGTTTGGGTAGTGTGTCATATAAAAGGTTTTCGAACCAGTGGTATACAGGGTGACTATAAGGGTGTGGTTTGGGTAGTGTGTCATATAAAAAGTTTTCGAACCATATCATATTAAATGGAAAGTACTCATGAGTTTGGGTGATGTGTCATATAAAAGATTTACGAAGCGCAAGTAGTGCGATTAAGAAAGAACCGCCGTTTGGGTAGAGTGTCATATAAAGACTTACAAAGCAGTTGATTTCCGCTCATGTATTAATTATTGTTTGGGTAGTGTGTCATATAAAAGGCTTTCGAAACAGATCTGCAAAAGATTAAAGGAGTGATTACGTTTGGGTAGGGTGTCATAGAAAAGATTTACGAAGAATGCAAATCACCTCCTTTATTGTTTATAATATTTTGGGTGATGTGTCATATAAAGGATTACGAAACAGTTGATTTCTGCTCGTATTTATTATTGTTTGGGTGGGGTGTCATAGAAAGACTTATAGTGCCGGTGTATGAGCTGGTGGTTTTGAGTAGCGTGTTAGATAAAAGACTTATAAAGTATATCTCTATATTCATCTAAACTCATATTGTTTGGGTAGCGTGGTAGTAATAAACAATACAATAGAGTTTCCAGATACAGTTTGGTTAATGTGTTTTCATAATAAAAATTCTGTTTTTGCAAGGGAACCTACTACCTTTAGGCGGTGGGTAATTGATACAATAGAAAAGAGATAGCATACTTTTGGATAGCGTGTTTAGGATTTACTTTTAAATTTAACCCGCCGTGAACAAGAAATCCCCCACCTCTGTAGGTGGGGGATGAATTGTGATAAACACGGCATTTCTTGACTCTTGCATCTAATAGTATTATAATCTTATTATAAATCAGTCGTAGATGTTATAAAGGTTATAAATGATATGAAATTAGACAATAATAATCATTCGGTATTCATGCTGCACTATCACCTTATCATGTGTATCAAATACCGTAATAAGGTAATTGATGATAAAATCTCAAACCGTCTCAAAGAGATATTTGAGAAAATAGCCCCTTCCTATAACATCACGTTAGAGGAATGGAATCATGATATTGACCATGTACATATACTCTTTCGAGGACAGCCCAATACCGAAATAAGCAAATTTATCAATGCTTACAAATCTGCAAGCAGTAGGCTTATCAAGAAAGAATTCCCTCAGATACGTAATTCTCTTTGGAAACAGATGTTTTGGTCACAGAGCTTTTGCCTGTTAACCACAGGTGGGGCGACCGTAGACGTTATTAAACAGTATATACAATCACAAGGTAAGAAAGATGGCAAACAAAGCAATTAAATACAGGCTATATCCTACAACTGAACAGCGTATTATGTTTGCTAAGACCTTTGGTTGTTGCCGTAAGGTCTACAACCTCATGCTGTCTGATAAGATTGAAAGCTATCAGTCTACAGGGAAGTTTGTAAGTGTTACTCCTGCTAAATATAAGAAAGATTATCCATATCTCAAAGAAGTAGACAGTCTTGCTCTCGCCAACAAACAAATGGACTTGCAGAAAGCCTTTCGTAACCGTTTTAGCAAATCTCGTAAAAAGAAAAACGGATTCCCTAAATTCAAGTCTGCCAAGCATAGCCGCAAGTCATATACTACCAACAATCAGCATGGTACTGTTACTTTTACGGGTAACAGCATTAAGCTGCCTAAAATTGGTCATGTAAAAACGGTTATCCATCGTAAACCTGATAGTGATTGGGCTATCAAGTCAGCAACTATATCTCAGGAATCAGATGGCAAATATTATGCATCTGTACTTTTTGAATTTGAGAATCCTGTAAATGTCTATGTAGCAGACAGAACGAATGCTATCGGGTTAGATTATGCTTCTGATGGTCTGTATGTTGATCATAATGGCAACATTGGTTCCAATCACAAGTATTATCGTGAAAGTTATGATAAACTTGCTAAAGAACAACGCAGGTTATCACGTATGCAAGGCTCTAAAAAGCATGAGACTAAATCCAATAATTATATAAAGCAACTCCGTAAGGTAAACAAAATCCATAGACATATTACAAATCAGAGATTAGATAATTTACATAAAATATCTACTGAGATAGCCAATCAGTATGATGTCGTATGTGTGGAGTCTTTGAACATGAAATCTATGGCTAATAAAGGTTTTGGTAACGGCAAGGCTACTCTTGATAACGGATATGGCATGTTTCTGTCGATGCTTGAATATAAGTTATCTGATAGAAATAAGTATCTCATCAAAGTAGACAAGTGGTTTCCGTCATCACAGATATGTCATTGTTGCGGCACGCTACATTCTGAGATGAAAAATCTCACAATCCGGAAGATGATATGCGCTTGTGGTCTTACAATAAGCCGTGACCGGAATGCTGCGATCAACATACGAAACGAAGGACTGCGCATATTAAATGAGTCTTTCGGTGCGGTATCTTAAAATAAAATATACAGTAGGGATGGAATAGCCCTAACTTATACGCCTGTGGACATTGTGTAAGACATTGAGTTACGTGTTATCGTAGCCAACGCAGTAGTGGTTGAAGCAGGAAGCTCCGGCTTCTATAAGTCGGAGTAGTTCACAAGAAAAGAGATGGGATGCTATAGATGGTTATTTGAATTATCTTGATGGACTATTTGAGAAGAATGTTTCAATTTGTGTTGTTCCATCACATGAGGCATCAAGCACAAACGATTCTGGAATTGCACGTTTGGCACGTGGTTTGGCACAAAGAGGTCGAAAAGATAAGGTTGATTTTTTGCTACGCAAAACAACTGTGGAGAAGCGGGCAGCAGGTGGCGACAGGAGTTATCAAAGTCAAAGAGAGTCTATTAAAATAAATCCAGATATGAGCGTGCGGGGAGATACGGTAATTGTGATGGATGATGTTACAACAACCGGTAATTCATTACAAGCTTGCCGAGATATTTTGTTAGATGCCGGTGCATCTCATGTAGCGATGTATGCGATTGGGAAAACTGTGTTGGAAGAGGAGTAATAAATGAAGTATGAGATTTCCATGATTACAAAAGAGGATGAAAAATATCCGTCTATATTGAGAGATATACATGCACCGTCTACTTTGTATTATATGGGTGACATTTCTATTACCGAGCAGAAATGCATTGCTGTTATCGGGCAAAGAAAGTCTGATGATCGTACTTTACAGATTGCAAAAAATCTGGGCGCAAAATTGGCTGATAATGGGTATGTGGTACTCAATGGATTAGCTTTGGGCTGTGATAAGTATGCGGTTGAGGGTGCATTATCTGCCGGTGGTAAGGTTGTTGCAATCATGGCAGGTGGTCTTAACAAAATCTACCCCGCCTCATGCCAGGACACAGCCAGGAAGATACTGGAGTCGGGAGGCTGCATCATAAGCCAGTATGCACCGGATGTCAAGCCAAATAAAATCCGTTTTGTTGAGCGTGACAAAACACAGGCGCAGCTTTCAAAGAAGATCATAGTGGTGGACTGCCGTATAAAGGGAGGGACCATGCATACAGTAGAGTATGGGGTTCAGGAACGGAGAGAGATCGGGTGTTTTATGGAGACCATGCGCCCCTCTGCGGAAGGGAATTCCTACATTGTAAATAAATATCATGCATATTCTATTCATGATACAGATGAATTGTTGCATTTTGTTTCTATTCCTGAATATGAGCAGGTTGGAATGGCATTGTAAACCGGTGCAAAACAGGCTCAGAGAAGAATTCGAAAATTGCCCTTTCTGATGACTTATGCTATAATACAGCTATAGATATTTTTTATATTTTATATCCGTTTTGCTTCAAAACGGAAAGGGAGTATAGCACAGAGTCACCAGCTCTGTTACTAACACATCCTTGCAGGAAATTTAAGCGGGGATGGCGTTAGGGCTGTTTCTCGCTTTAATTATATAATTAAAAGGAGGAGCAGGGAATGCAACAACAGAAAACACTTGAACAGCTTCAATTAAAGGATGACTTTATGTTTGGGGCAGTAATGAGGGATCCTAAAAAGTGTAAACCATTATTGGAACAGATTTTGGGTGTAAAAATCCGGGAAATCCGGTATCCTGAAGTGCAAAAAATCATCGACAATACGATGGATGCAAAAAGTGTCAGATTGGATGTATATGTGGAAGATGACCGGGATACGGTATATAACATAGAAATGCAGACAACTGATAAGAGAAATCTTCCAAAGCGTATGCGCTATTATCAGGGAATGATTGATATGAATATCCTAAACAAAGGGGTAGATTATTACGAATTAAAGAAGAGTTATATTATCTTTATTTGTGATTATGACGCATATGGAAAGGGCAGGCATATTTATACATTTGAAAATGTCTGTATGGAAGAACCGCAAATGCATTTTGGAGATGAAGCCATCAAGCTTGTACTCAATACAAAAGGAACTGCTGATGATGTCAGTGAAGAGTTGCGGGATGTATTGCATTACATTGGTGGAGAAAAGCCGACAGGTAAGTTAGCTGTTCTCTTAGATGAAGGAGTCCGAGAAGTTAAAAACAGTGAAGATTGGAGGCGAGAGTATATGACATTATTGATGAGAGATCGTGAAAAAATGAAACTTGGCGCATATGTACTATTGGTTCAACAAATCAGAGACCAGATTGGCATGATGTCATACCAAAAAATGGCAGATACATTTAAAACATCTACTGATATAGTAGAAAATATTGTTTCTGTGATTGAAAATAATCCGGATTGGGATGATGAAGACGTTGCCTCTGAACTTGTTGAAGAGTAATTACAGGGAGAAAAAGTCCGATACATTGTATCGGGCTTTTTTTCTTGGCAAAAATTACGGAAATGGTTTCCGCCTTTTGGGTTTGTCAGACAAAATGCAACTAAGGGATTGAATGGTTGCGTTTACTTTGTCAATTAACATTTGATAAAAAAATAGTGAAGAGTTCTTGACAGTTTACGTTATATAGTATATTCTGTAGTAGAAACATGTTTGAGAAGCAATCCGCTCGCCGATCAAATTTGTGTTAGATCCGCTCTTAGTAAAGGGCGGATTTCTTATTTTCTCCTAAAAGAATAAGCCCTCATATTGCATGAGGGCTGTGCGAAATCTAATTCGCAATTTTCTTTGCTCGACTTCTGTTTCGTTGAGCAATTGCACATCTGTATGCCTTTCTCATTCTGGGAGTCATTTCAGGACAATCGCTGTCAAATACAATGTCCTCATCACGAATTGCTTTGATGCTGTCAAGTTGTTCTTGTGTCGGGTTCTGTCCATCTTTTATAGTAAAATGAGTTATCATAGCATTCCTTTCTTCCTATGGAAAAATAGCATCCCCAACCCTCACAAAGTTTAGAATGCTAATTTCTTAAATATTTTATTATGAAGATAAATCGGAGTTGCATCCGATTCACTTTCTAAGCAGATTATACAACAGGGTATTTGTTTTTTGCAAGTACCCTGTTTTCTTTCTGGTATTAGTTTTACGGTTCTGACTATTTGTGGTATAATATTTTTGTATAATCCAACAGAAAGCAGGATGCAGTTTCCGATACCCTCGAATTTTTCACGAAAGAGGGTGGTGCGTATGAGTACAATGGAAGTATTAACTTTGTTGCTAGTCATTTTCGCAGCCTTGTCATACATAGACAAAAAGAAATAGCATCCTCTACCGCCTAAAGTTTAGGATGCTATTCTTATAAATTTCTTAAACCGAGGGTAAATCGGAGTTGCATCCGATTCACTTTCTAAGTAGATTATACAACAGGGTATTTGTTTTTGCAAGTACCCTGTTTTCTTTCTGGTATTAGTTTTACGGTTCTGACTATTTGTGGTATAATATTTTTGTATAATCCAACAGAAAGCAGGATGTGAT
>Ga0129310_1001041_pt1 | contig 26869 bp, 26 predicted proteins | sample Go1ome_2_FD_94433 | JGI IMG/M metagenome (GOLD analysis project Ga0129310, IMG submission 94433) | Western lowland gorrila individual fecal microbial communities from Wisconsin, USA - Go1022A metagenome | ecosystem: Host-associated > Mammals > Digestive system > Large intestine > Fecal | place... | reverse complement strand
GTGGGAAACATCAGCCGCGACGATAAAAGTTCGCTGGCGCTCATGCCATGCGCCGACGCCGCAAGCCGGAAATACGAATGGGAGAACAGCGTATCCCGCTTTTGCCAGGTCAAAAATCGTTTTGTCGAGCCCCATATCGATGAAGCCAGCAACATTTTCCCCAAGCACCCAACGGGGCCGCAGTTCTGCAATAACCCTGCACATTTCCGGCCATAGATAGCGTTCATCCTCAAATCCTTTCCGCTGTCCGGCGGTTGAGAATGGCTGGCAGGGGAAACCGCCGGACAAGATGGTGATTGCTTCAAGTCCTGTTTTCTCAATAAATGCCTCCTTTGTGAATGTGGTAATATCCCTGAATTTCGGCACGTCCGGCCAATGCTTTTCTAAAACGGAAAAGGGATAGTCCGCCCATTCGCACTGGCAGACAGTTTCAAAGCCTGCGGCCTCTGCCGCAAGGTCAAGTCCTCCAATGCCTGAAAAAAGGCTTGCATGGGTAAGTTTATTATTTATTTGGTTGTCGCCTCCTGATTTTGGGTATAAGAAAAGCGCCGCTGTTTTAGCGACGCTTTAATGCTGTAATATGTTATTCTACTTTTCCACCGTATTTAGGCATATCTCCATATAGAGCTGGAAAAACCTCATCCCAACGGCCATCTTCTGCAAAAAGTTTTGCTATTAACTCACAAAAATGATAATCGCCATTATGCTGAGGTACAATTTTATAGATTTCTTCTTCAAAAGTATAATGATGGACTTCTTCACCAGCACCTAACTTTTTTCGAAGGACTTCCATAAAATCCATGATGGCAGTATACTGTTCCTTAGTCACATTAGTTTCAAACAGATACCTATCAATACTTGAATTGTTAAACAACAGTTGTATTTGAAATTCCAACTGCTTGACTCTCTCTTCTAAATTCATATTCGCACCCCCTTTCTTTGTCCCATATTATACCACTTTCTTTTGCCAGAATATAGCAATTTCTACGTTCCTTTTATTTCTTCCGGTTTGGTCGTCATAATGCGGTAGAGCTCCGTGTCCTGGGGGAAACGGTCAATGAACGGCAGAATGACATTGCCATAAAAAACAAGGCCCTCACCGGTCTCTGAATGGGTAACATAGGAAAGCTGCTGCGGAGAGATATTGAGCTGTTTCGCAAGTATCTCCCTGTCGCCCGCCGCCTGGTTGAGCATATACACAAAATCGGAGTTTTCAAAAATGTTCTCCACCTCACGGGAAGAAAGCAAATCCTTGACGTTCTGCGTAATGCCCGTGGGGACACCGCCCCATTTTCTGAACCGCTTCCAGATTTCTACCGAATAGGCGGCGGTCTGTTCCTCTTTCAGCAAAAGATGAAATTCATCCATATAGTAGCGTGTGGCCTTGCCCTCGGAACGGTTTACCGTTACCCGATTCCATACCTGATCCTGAATGACAAGCATACCCAGCTTTTTAAGCTGCTTGCCCAACTCCTTAATATCAAAGCAGACAAGGCGGTTTTCAATATCCACATTGGTTCTGTGATTGAACACATTGAGGCTGCCGGATACATAGAGCTCTAAAGCAGAGGCAATCCGCGCCGCCTCCGGTTCCGGCTGCCGCTTCACTTCTTCGTACAAATCGCCCAAGATAGGCATATTCTCCGGCTTTGGGTTTGCGAGATAGGCGCGGTAGACGTTGCGTGTCGCACGGTCAATGACGGTTTTCTCCACAGGCTCCAGCCCGTTCTTGCCGCCCACCACCAATTCACAGAGCGAAAGAATGAAATCACTCTTTAGGGCAAGAGGGCTGTCATCCTCCGAATAATTGGGGTTCATATCCATAGGGTTGACATGCTGATTGCTTGTAGGCGAGATTTTAATAACCTGCCCGCCAAGCCGCTGAACAAGGGGAAAATACTCTGCCTCCGGGTCGCAGATGATAATGTCATCCAGGGTAACGAGAAACACATTGACAATCTCACGCTTTGCGGAGAATGACTTTCCGCTGCCCGGTGTTCCTAAAATCAGCCCGTTGGGGTTCTTCAGCCGTTTGCGGTCACAGAGTATCATATTGTTGCTTAGAGCGTTCAGCCCATAGTAAAGGGTTTCTCCGCTCTGGAAAAGCTCCTGAGTGGTAAAGGGTACGAATATGGCGGTGCTGCTTGTGGTAAGGCTCCTTTTGATATTGATTTGATTGAACCCCAGAGGGAGAGAGGACATGAGCCCCGCCTCCTGCTGGAAGTCCAGACGCACAAGCTGACAGTTATATTTCTGAGCCACGCCGGAAGCCTGGAACACCGCGTTTTCCAGCTTACGCTTCGTATCCGCAAGGTTTAGGACAAGGAATGTCAAGAGGAACATCCGCTCATTCCGGCTTTGCAGTTCATGTAAAAGGTTCTTTGCCTCCCCGCCATAGGTGGCGAGGTCCGAGGGGATTATATCCATGTCGTAGCCGGAGCGCACGGCTTTCTTTTGCTCCGCTATCTTCATGGCGTCCAAATCGGTAATCTTCCGCTTGATGGTCTTGATGGCCTCGTTCTGGTCGATACTGCGGATATGGAGATTTACCATAATGCCGCTGTCCGCCTCCATGAAATCCGCAAGCATACGGTCATTGAGCTCCGGTGCCAGGATTTGCAGAAAGGAAACGGTCCCCAGCTTTTTCCCCATACGGAATGTCCGGGTGCCGCCAAACTCAAAAGAGGACGGGGCAATAAAATCTTTCACCGACAAGCCGCTTTGCGGAAGCCAGCCCCATTCAAAGGCAAGTTTTTCACCGTCTGGGTGGAAAATCCCATGCAGGAGGGCAAGGCGCTGTTTTCCGTTCAGCACCCTTGCCCCCGCGCCCATCACTTTGAAATGATTAAGGCTGTCCGTTTCAATCCGGGCAAGCCTGCTTCTGGCAGCCTGGATATTATCCGCCTCAATGGTGAGGGTCAGGAATTTTGTTTTCACAAGACCGTTGTTGCCCCGTGCAAGCTGGCCGCCAAGCATGGAAGTGTACTCCGCCCGGATAGGGTCAAAGTCATCCCCCTGGGGCGGTATTTCAATGGACTGTTCAAAATCCTCCTTGCTGGCGTACCGGCTGATAAGGGAAAGCTGGATACCAATGGAAGCATCATAATAGTTATAGAAGTCGCAGAGGCTTTCAAAGGATGCCGTTTTATCATCCGCCCCGGCAAGCTGATAGTTGATGTCCTCAAACTCAATGCACTTTGAGTAGCTTTTTTCATTCAGCCTACAAAGCCCGTCCGGGTACATCATTTCAAAAGGGATACTGTCCTGGGCCGAATGGGGCTTTCCGTCGCCTTTGGCCTCACGGATAATTCTTTCAATTTCCCGCCTTTGGGCACGGGTCAGCTTTTGCCGCGGGGTGGTTCTTTTTGTTTTTGACAATGGCTTTTACCTCCTTTTCCAGTCTGTTCTGCCTCATGAGGGCGGCATAGAAATTGTTGGTCTGATAGGGACGCTCTTTGGGAAACAGGAATTTTGTGCGGATAAAATGCTTTGCAATGACTTCCAGAGGCTCCCCGTTCCGCTCATACATGCCGAGCAGAAAGAATGGGAGCATGACAAGTATCATGCAGAACGCTGCCGCACTGTTTCCAATACTTCCTTTGAGCAAAAAGAAAAGCGGCACTCCTATTAGTACCGCCGGGGAAAAACACGCAAGCTGCCGTTTGGTAAGGCCAAACAGTACCTTGCTTTTTATTTTGGTTAGGTCTTTCGGGACCGTTACATAGGCCAATAAAAAAACACCTCCTTTAATGGGCTGCAAACAGGCTTTTCGCCAGGCTGCCCGTTTTGAACAATGTATAGCAGAGAAGAACCGTGTACCCCATGCAGGACCATATGGCTCCCATTATGTCATCGTCCACGGAGATATTCTGTACCAGCACCCCATAGATGCCGACGCACACCATGATAAGGAACGCCTGGCAGCCCAGGGCAAACAGGGATTTCAAATAGTTCTGGCCCATGCCGCCCCATTCCCGGTTTACCATTGTGGCAAGAGGGATAGGCCCGATTGAGGTCGTCAGATATATTTCAATCATTCTGCCGTAGATGACAAGGAAAATGCAGACGGAGAGAATGTTCATGGTGAGCCCCACAAAGATACTTTGAAACCATAATCCCAACAGGGCGCCAATATCCCAATCCGCAAGCCTTGTTTCCAGGTCCGCTATGGTGCTTGTAATGTCTATTCCCGCGTCGGAAATAATCACTCCGGCACTTTGGTTCACCACATGCTGCGTCAGGTCGAATATGCCCATGACGATATTCCAGGTGTTCGTTACCAGCAGCACGGCACACATTGTCTTAAAAATCCACTTGAAGAATATCCATGTGTCTATGTCATGGAGATTATTTTTCTCAATGACAATCTGTATCAATTCGTAACACATGACAAAGGTCAGAATGATACCGGCTATGGGGAGGATGACGGTTTCTGAAAGGCTTTTTATCATATTGAAGATATTGCCGTTCCATGCGGATGGCGTCATGCCTACATCACCGGCGATTTCCGCCACTTTGGTATTTATTGTGTCGAACATTCCTGTTAAATTGCTGGTAATACCGTCAATCAGAAGTTCCTTGAACCACTCCTTAATCATGTCTAATATCAATCAGAACCACCTCATTTCGTGTGCCCTCCCGCATAGAAGCAGGAGGACACAAAGGGTTGAATTTGCACGGTTTAACCGAACAGGCCGGAGAGCAGAGGCACAAGGGTAAGGCCGATAAGGGCAATGCCGCCGCCAGCCATAAGCTGTTTCATCCCTTGTGATTTCGCGCCTGGATTATCATTGCCATATCCCTCCATGAGGTTGATAACGCCCCAAATGGCAAGACCGGCTCCCAATGCGATAACAAGGGTTTGCAGTACATCTACCGCAGAATTAAAAAATGCCATATAGTTTTCCTCACTTTCATGTTATAATTTTTTCAGCATGTTCCTCTGTGTGGGTTCAATTCCCACACTCCCCAACATTGCCATTACACCGCTTGTGTTTACGCTTTCTGCTTTTGCAGAAGCAATAATACAAGAAATTGCAACAAATCTTTTCCCTAAATTAAAGGAGTGGATGTCTATGTTAGCAATCTTTCTCGTTGTCCTGCTTGGAACCGCGGGGAGCTTTGGTAAGCAGGGTTGTATGGCAACCAGCAGGGCAACAACCACAAGAAATGAGCCTTCGGGCTCTTTTTATATTTCCAGTTCGTACAGTTCAAAAGGTTCATCCGGCTTTATAAAAGACGGTTTCCTTTTTATGTACCGCTCAATATCAAATTCATTTTTCTTGTCGGCGTCGGCAAGGTATTTGTAGTTCGGGTGCTTTGTAATGTCGTATTTATCCGAGAAAAAAGGCCTTACGCCGCGCACCTGCAAAATACACTTGCCTCCGTCCATCACCGCAATTTCGTCCTGGGTCATCAACTCCTTTCCTAATTTCTGATAATTGAGGCCGTGGGAAATTTGCGTGCCCCGGTTCTCGGAGGTATTGAAGCTGTCAATGGTCTCCTTTCCCAATATCTCCGAGATTTCTTTGAGGGTGGATTTCTCCTTGCCTCCCAAAAACAAGGTTGTGTCGCAGTTACCGGCTATGGTATCCGCAGCGTCCTTGTAGATGGACTTTAATTGTGACTGCGACTGCAAAATAATAGAAGCCGAGATTTCCCGGCTTCTGATGGTGGCTATGAGTTTATCGAAATTGGGTATCTGCCCGATATTGGCAAATTCATCTAAAATGCACCTGACATGCACAGGCAGCCGCCCGCCGTACACATCATCCGCCTTGTCGCATAGGAGATTGAACAACTGGCTTTGCAGAATGGCGATAACGAAATTAAAGGTTGTATCCGTGTCGCTCATAATGAGAAACAAAGCGGTTTTCCTGTCTCCCAGGGTATCAAGTTCCAGCTCATCATATTCCATGAGCTCCCTGAGTTCTTTTATATCAAAGGGGGCTAACCTGGCGCCGCAGCTTATAAGAATGGATTTTGCGGTCTTGCCCGCCGCCAGCTTATATTTTTTATACTGCTTCACGGCAAAATGGTCCGGGTCCTTTTCTTCCAACTGCGAAAAGAGCAGGTCAACAGGGCTTTGGTATTCCTCGTCATCCTCTTTTGCCTCGGAAGCGTTGATAAGCTCCAGCAGGGTAATGAAATTCTTTTCTTCCTCCGGGGCCTCGTACCAGATATAGCCGATTAAGGCACAGTATAAGAGCCGTTCCGCTTTCACCCAAAAATCCTCACTGGCCTTTTCACCGTCCCCTTTGGTGTTCATAATGATGGTGTTTACCAGCTTCAAAATATCCTTTTCAGAGCGGATATAGGCAAAGGGATTGTAGTGCATACTTTTTTTAAAATTGATGGTGTTCAGTACCTTTATCCGGTAGCCGCCCCTTTGGAGCAATCTTCCGCACTCCACAAGCACCGTGCCTTTCGGGTCCGTCACAACATAGGAAGAATGGAGCTGCATGAGGTTAGGCTTGCAAAAGAAACGGGTCTTGCCGCTGCCGGAGCCGCCGATCACCAGGATGTTTTTATTTCTGGCATACTTTGGGTTCTTCGGGCGGCTTGACATTGTGAGGCGCTCCGTCTGGGTGAGAATGACATTGTTTGAAAAATCGCTGTCCATGTACGGAGCAATATCCTGGGCATTTCCCCACCGGGCAGAGCCGTATTCAATGCCCTGGCGGTATTTCTTAGCGTTCTTGCCTTTGAAATAAACAACCAAGCGAATAACGGTCATACCCACAATGCCAACACAGAGGTCGAGCAGATGGAGGGAGGGCGCTATATTTTCAAAGGCTGCGTTAAAGCCTCCGCCCAGGTTGATGATTTTTGCGGAGAGGTCCGCACCGGCCGCAAGCCGAAACGCCTGTCCGACTTTATCAAACAGCCATAGGAACAGTACGTAGGGCAGGTTCGGGAGAATGATTTTCTTGATATTCACATTCATAGCTCCTGCCCCCGTTCTTTGGTCTTGACTTTTTCCCGCTGCCTATGCTGCTTTGCTTTCTCCCTCATTTGGGAAAGCAGTTTTCGGATGAAGGGCTTTTTCTCCCGGTCAAGGTTCTTTGCGGAAAACTCCTTGAATGCCGCTGTCAGCACATCAGCGTCCCGCCCTTTGAAAAACACCAGGTAACGGGGCGGCTGCGTGGAAATATCTTTTTTCAGGGCAAAGTCAACACCGTATTTTTTCGCCGTGTGCTCAAAGGCTTTGATATTCTCGTCAGTGATTTCAATGTTGGAAATGCCTGTATTGTGTTTCATAAGCTGCCGCAAAGTCTGTTTGCCTTGATGAAGCCGGGGCTTTTTCCTTTTCTGCGACTCCAGCAGCTTTTTAAGGGCTTTCTGTAAAACAGAGGCGGTCAGCTTTACCGTTTGAATGGATAAGGCTATGGTTTTTTGAGTAACTTCTTCCTGCAAGGGTTACCTCCTTTCTGTTGCTTTCAGCAATCGACAATATAAAGAATGCCTCCTGAACAAACCCAAACCCACAAAATCAAGCAGTAATCTTCGTTTTGAGGAAGAGGCTGAAAAGGAAATGCCAGAGGGCGTACTGAATCCTTCTGAGATTCAGCACAACAATGGATAGAGCAATGCTGTGAAGAGTCGTTTCCGCCAGCTTAGTGGTCATGAGGCCTAAGCCGCATTTACGCTTTGCCAGACTAAACTTACGCTCCACCTCTACCCGTTCACATTCGTCGATGTAGTTTTGCTTTTTGTCCTGTAATGGTTCCTTTTTGGGTCTTCCCAGGGCAGGCCCGGAAAGCCGGATGTTCCGCTCTTTGCAATATCTCAGGTTCTCACGGTTCCGGTAGATCTTGTCTGCGAGAACACGGGATGGATAGTGCCCTGTCCGCTGCTTGTATCTTTCCAGCATTTCCGGCAGATTCTTCGATTCGTTGTAGGCGTCAAAGGATACCTTTTCCAGACGCGTCCATCCATCGCATACGCTGATATCCAGTTTTGCTCCGAATTCCACCGCTGCCTTGGCCTTTCCCCGCACAATCGGACGCAGGTAGGGCTGACTTAAGCTGACAATCCGGTCCGGAATGCTGTGGCAGTTGTTTTCGTACATGTATTTCTGCTGTTCATAAACCTTGCGGATCGTTTTGAATCGTTCTTTTTGCCGGTCTGTTAAGCACTTTCCGGCGGTCAGCATACTGTCGATATACCCAAGATTTCGGGAAAGATAGCCAAGCTGCTTCTTGATTGCTTTGCGGATCTTTTTACGTCCGGGCTTTCGAGTCCTCGCCAGAGCAAGATAATCCTTATGTGCTTTTTGGCGGTAGGTTCTCGGTTTTTTCTCTCCTGGTGTATGCAGTGTGTCGATCAGCTTTTCTGTGTTTTCCCGTGCTTCGTTCAGCAAGGCAGCATCTTGCGGATATTTGATTTGTGACGGTGCACAAGTGGCATCAACGATCATGGTTCCACTGTTTTGATTGCTGTCGTCGTCATCCTTTTCTTCTGCTTCCATTTTTTCCAAGATCAATTCGTTGATCTCTCCTAGTATTTCTGAGGTCAATCGTTTCCGAAAATATACCATCAATGAGGGATCAAAAGGCGGCTTGCTATCGTCATATTCCTTGTACCCGCAGAAGTATTGGAGATAGGCGCCTTCCTGTATCTGTAACGCTGTTTCTTCGTCGGAGTATCCATATTCCGCCTGTATGATACAGGCACCCAGTGCCAGTCTCAGGGGTTTGGCTACATTACCTTTTCGGTTTTTGAACAACTCTGCATATTTTTTCTCGATCTCAGTCCATGGGATTTGCTGTGCTTTTTGCACCCAGCGGTTTTCCTCCCGCAGCTTCATCCCGACCGGCTGTCCGAATTCATCTATGCTGATTTGTCCATGATCGTATGGATACATTCCGCTCATCTCCTAAGTGCAAGCTTTTTACCGACTAACCCTCGATTTACTTGCACTTATTATACCATATTTAGCCTGCTTTTGCAGGGTTTATGCGGGGTTTCTTTTGTTCAGGAGACATTAAAGAGAGCCGAATCCCTAATGGAGTTCGGCTCAAAAGAATGCTATTGTTTATCTTGTTTTTTAGCCTGATCTTCCTCAAATTTGCGCTGATTTTCTTCGTTGGAATAATACTCTTGGATTCTTGGTAGTAACATTCTGGCAAAACTTTCAATAGCGCTTTGTGGGGGCTGGTAATTTTCCATATTGAATTCACAGAGCGTTTCTTTGCTTTCAAGACTAGCAATGATAGTACCATATCCAGCTCGGATTTTTTCTTGTTCATTTGCAGATAGATTTACATAATATTGTTTTTGTAGTGCTGTTAAGTTATTCTCATCAAACGATAAGTCCTTTTGTAAATCTGTTTCTAGGAACATTACCATTGTGCCCTGAGGATTTTTTCTCCGTTTCATTATCTCACCTCCTTTCCAATATCAGCATAGCACAAGAAAAGGGGATGCAAAACCTGCCTCCTTATTTATCACCGCCTTTCTCCGCTGCCGTACAGGTCATGGTTTACGAGGGCAGAGTAATAATTCTCAATGGTGGCCGAGGCATTGAACAGCGCCGCCAGAAGATATTTCTTGATGTTGCGGACATAAGTGGTGTTGGCCGCCATACAGTCAAGCACATACTGGATGTGGCTGCTGTCCAGCTTCAAAAGCCGGGACTTTACCACCTTGACGGGGAAGTCATCCCCCGATATGCGGATGGTCTGCCTTGCGGAACAAACCGTGTCCACAAGCAATTCCACGATTTCATCCAGACGGTCACGGTCAAGTTTGCGGTCCTGAATAAGAATGTCATACTCGATATTTTCTAAAATGATTTCACGGTATGTTTCTCTCGTATCCATTCCCATCCTATCCGCCACCTGCGGCTCATAAGGATTTGATAAGATAGGATTTGATGGTTCCGTACTTGATAAATCAGTTATTGATTTTTGGTTACTTGATTTCTTAGTATTTAATTGTGCGGGATTTCCCTGTTCAGGTTCTTCCAAGATTGGATTATCCAAAACTGGATTTTCCCGTTCAGGTTTTTCCTGTTCAGGCAACGGCAGTTTAGGGTGCTCCAAGATGGTGTATTCAATCGTGGTGAGCTGCCCTTTGGAATTACGGATACGCTCACGGATGATGTACCCGTGTTCTTCCAGTTCCTTTACCGTGGCGCAAATGCTGTCCACGCCATCCCTGCATATCCGGGCAAGCCCCTTTGTGGTGTAATCCCAATTTTCCGGCAGGGAGAGCATGAGGGAGAGAAGCCCCTTTGCTTTCAGGGAAAGTGCCGTGTTGCGTAGATGGTGGTTTGCCATCACCGTATAATCCCTGGTTTTTTCTATGCGGAATACTGCCATTGCGTATCAGCTCCTTTCCGGGCGGCTCCGCATTATAGAGGATGTTCCCTATGGTTGTAGAGAAGATGGCCGGATGATACTCTGGCATGGTTTCTAATTTTAATTTCATTGCGCACCTGAGCGGCCAATGCTTTTTTGTATCCCTCGTCCGTCAGGAACAGTCGCATACGCTCACCTTTGAGACCAACGGGGGATTCATGGGAAAGCACATCAAAGACAATCATGTGCCGGGTGTCGGGAGCGAAACGCTCCAGATCCATAATGTCGTGCCCTGCCAGCTTGGGGGCACCGGATTTCTTCCGGGCTTCTTCCAGCAGTTCACCAATGGTTTTTCTTTTGCTCATGTGTAACAGCTCCTTTCCTAAAAATGGGCATAAAAAAACGCCATCCGTAGGCTTGTGTGCCATTCAGACAGCGTTTGGTGTGGTTATTCGGTTATATGTTTTAGTTTGTTGCTGCGTGAAACCCTTGTAAACAAAGGTTTTTTTAGCTTTGAGCATAAATGTATGTAGCCGTGGGTCCGACAGGCCCCTGTATGCCCTGAACTCCCTGAGCGCCGGTAGCGCCCGTAGCGCCGGCCGGTCCCTGGATGCCCTGAATTCCCTGAGCTCCTGTGGCTCCGGTAGCGCCGGTAGCACCCGCAGCCCCGGCCGGTCCCTGTATGCCCTGCGGTCCCTGAACTCCCGTGGCACCTGTGGCACCGGTAGCACCTGTGGCACCGGCAGCACCCGTAGCGCCGGCTGGTCCCTGGATGCCCTGCGGTCCCTGAATCCCCTGAATGCCTGTTACACCTGTGGGCCCCTGGATGCCCTGCGGCCCCTGAAGCCCGGTTGGTCCGGTAGCGCCGGTAAGACCGGCCGGTCCCTGTATTCCCTGTGGCCCCTGTGGTCCTGCGGGGCCAGTGGCGCCGTTAAATCCTCGCGGCCCCATAGGCCCGGTGGGTCCGGTGGGCCCTACATAACCCTGTGGTCCCATGGCACCGGTAGCGCCTGTGGGTCCCTGGATTCCGGGGCAGCCTCTGGGGCCTTGAGGCCCGGTTGGTCCGGTAGGACCCCTGCCATTACAGCAGCAGTCGCAACAGTCACAATCACAGCCGCATCCACAGCCTGAGCCTGCCAAACGGCTGCCCTCAGTGGTGCCGCAGCCTGGACGGCGCTGTTCCATGTTCATGGAATCGCTGCGGCTGTCCATATGATAGTCTGGATATGGGTTCATTCCTTGTGGAAAATCATAATACATAACAACCTCTCCTTGCTTTATTATCTGGAAGCATCTGCTTCCGTTCAATGTTTTAAGATGCGTTCAAAATATGCCTGATTCTGCTTTACGGCCTCATGATCCGGTTTTAGATTCCGGGCTTTTTTGTGATAGTAGTAGGCCCGTTTGGGATCACCCAGCTTGTCATAGCAGACACATAGCTGAATGGCAGGAAGAAAGCCATAACAATCTTTTTGGACAAAAGCTCCTGAGCGTTCATCCGGACTGCATGCCAGGGCTTGGCTGTACCAGTAGACGGCTTCCCGTAAGGTTCCGTTTTCCAGTTTAAGACGTCCCATTTCGCAGCACGCTTCCGCCCGGGGAATGTCATAGACGAAGCTTTTAGTAAGAGCCATCATGGCATGTTCCCGCTGCCCCGTCCTGTCATAACAATAGGACAGGTGAAGGCATGCATCGATCTTATTTTCAATCCATCCGTCCGGTTCCCTGAGAAAGTTCTCAAGTACTTGGATGGCATCGGAAAAACGTTCATGGTAATACAGCTCCCGGGCGTAATAAAACTGGTGTCTGGGTTCCAGTTTTTCTCCTTCCTTTAGCATGGTCTCGTAAATCCTCAGATTGCGGTCCCTGTCGCCGGTGCCCTCCTTTTTATGCTGTATTTCTATATCGGAATACAGGATATTACCTCCCGGAGTCACGGCCTCATGGACCCTTCCCTGCCACAGAAATCCCCGGTGGTTCTTAAGGATCCGCTCTCTATAGTAGGAAAATGTAGTCCTGCCTTTGGAGTCAAAACCTGTGGCGTATCTCATCATCACCACATCAGTGGACGGATCCAGACTTTCTTTTAACTTAATAAGTTGTTTTACAGTCTCCGGACTTACCGTATCATCGGCATCCAGCCACATCCAGTAATCCATGGATGCCTTTTCGCAGGCCGCATTTCTGGCTGCGGCAAAATCATCTTTCCAGGGAAAATCATAGACTTCCTGGGTATAACGGCGTGCAATCTCTTTTGTCCTGTCAGTGGATCCGGTATCCATAATGATGATCTGGTCTGCTGCCAGGGACATGGGCTTTAGAATTCGCTCCAGCACTGCCTCTTCATTTTTAACAATCATACAAAGACTTAAGGTAATCAAGAAATAATCCCCCTGTACTAAACTGTTTATCTGACCGGGCTTTGGAATATGGGTGGATCTTGGATTGATGGTCTTCCGGCCCGATACTGATCTGCATCAATAACCGAAGTGCGGCGTCTATTGCCCCTGATGGGATATTCCCCGGCTTTTGGCCCGGTCCGTGAGACGGACATGGGATTGGATTCGGATATGCCTTGGGCGGTTCAGGCGCTTTATTTACGGTTATTTACGCAACTCAGTACTAGTAATACTATATGAAAATGGAACAAGTTTGGTGTATGGGAAAATGGACAGTAAATTCCCTGAACTGAGGATCGGAAAGGAGATTTCAATCATCGGTGTTTTGTGGTATGATAGAGTGAGAACAAGGACAAAGGAGGAATTTCTTATGAGAAGGAGATGGGAAGGGGCCGCTGTCGCCGGTCTGGCTCTGGTGGTTGCAATGTCCATGTCCCTGGTCAGTTTCGCGAAAGAAGAACGGACAAAAGTGGGGACCATTGGGCTTACGTTCGCTTCCGACATACAGGCAGGGGAATCAGGCGGAACGGTGGATGTTACGCTGGACAGTGGGGAATGCTCCATTGAAAGCGTGGATATTGTAAATGAAGGAGATTACTGGATCGGCGGTGACAAGCCAAAGGTGGAGATATGGCTGTCGGCGGATTCTGATTACTACTTTTCCAAATCAGGCAAGAATGCATTTAAATTTGACGGGGATAAGGTAAAGTATGTGTCCAGTTCTGTTAAGAGCGACAAATCCGAGATGGTGCTCACCGTTACCCTGGAAAAGCTGGATGAGGATGATGAGGATCTGGATGTGGACGGACTGATCTGGGATGAGGACAACGGAATCGCCCACTGGGATCACCTGGATCTGGCAAAGACATATAAGGTACGTCTGTGCCGCAGAGGGAACAGCAGCTCTGATGATGGGATCGGAACTGTCTACACAGTGAAGGAGAACAGCTTTGATTTCTCGGGTAAGTTTCCCAGAACAGGCACCTATTACTTTAAGGTAAGAGCCATTGACGCAAGGAATCATGCAGGGGACTGGGAGGAGTCATCTTATATTGAGATAACCGACCAGGACCTGGTAAGGCTGAATGGACAGTGGATGAGGGATGACAGAGGCTGGTGGTATGTAAATACGGACGGAAGTTATACAAAGAACAACTGGCAGTATATCCATTCCAAATGGTACTTTTTTGACGAGGAAGGTTATATGAGGACCGGATGGATCTCCTGGGGAGATAAGCAGTATTACTGTGATGAAAACGGAGCCATGCTCTCCAGCACGGTCACACCGGACGGATTTACGGTTGGTGCAGACGGAGCCAGGGCCAACTGATGGAACCGGGACCAACTAACGGAGCCAGGGCCAACTGACAGGGCAGTCAGGTAAAACTCCGCCATAAAGCCCATAAACCATACATAAAATGCTAAAAAATGGCTATCCTTATATCAATGATAAGATTGATATGAGGAGGTCATTTTTTATGTTGAACGAGCTGGAGATAGAGGCGGTTACAGGCCGCGAGATACTGGATTCCAGGGGGAATCCTACAGTAGAGGTGGAGGTATGCCTGGCGGGCGGAGCCACAGGACGGGCTGCAGTTCCCTCCGGCGCATCTACAGGAAAATTTGAGGCAGTGGAACTGCGTGATGGCGGGGAACGGTATAACGGCCAGGGTGTAAAAACGGCAGTGGAGCATGTGAATTCAGTGCTGAGCGAGGTAGTGCTTTTTGAGAGTGCACTGGACCAGAGAAGGCTGGACCAAATGCTTTTAGATGCAGACGGCACGGAGAATAAAGGAAAATTAGGGGCGAACGCCATACTGGGCGTATCCATGGCAGTGGCCAGAGCGGCTGCCAATGGCCTTCATATGCCTCTCTACCGCTATCTGGGAGGAATACATGCATCCCAGCTTCCTATTCCCATGATGAATATCCTGAATGGAGGAAAACATGCCGATAATACAGTGGATCTTCAGGAATTTATGATCATGCCATATGGAGCCTGCTGCTTTTCAGAGAGACTGAGGATGTGTGCAGAGGTCTATCATACCCTGAAAAAACTCTTAAAGGAAGATGGCTACAGTACCGGCGTGGGCGATGAGGGCGGATTTGCACCCGATCTTAAGAACTCTGAGGAAGTGCTGGAATACCTGGTCAAGGCCATGGAAAAGAACGGGTTAAAGCCGGGCACGGACATGAAGATCGCCATTGACGCAGCCGCCAGTGAACTCTATGATGAGGCATCGGGAATGTATCTGTTCCCGGGAGAGAGCCGGATGGCAGGCAGGCAGATACGCCGCAGTGCAAGTGAGATGGTGGAGTACTACAGAGGCCTTGTGGAACGTTTCCCTATCTGCTCCATTGAGGACGGCTTGGAGGAAGAGGACTGGGAGGGCTGGAAAATGCTGACCAGGGAGCTTGGAAACCGTATTCAGCTGGTGGGTGACGATCTGTTTGTTACCAACACAAAACGACTGGCTAAAGGGATAGAGATGGAAGCCGGAAATGCCATTCTGGTGAAAGTGAATCAGATTGGTACCCTGACGGAGAGTTTTGAGGCTATTGAGATGGCAAAACGGGCCGGATTTGGCACCATTATTTCCCACCGCTCCGGTGAGACGGAGGATTCTATTATTGCAGATATCGCGGTGGCAGTGAATGCGGGACAGATCAAGACAGGAGCGCCATGCCGCTCCGACCGTGTGGCCAAGTACAACCAGCTGCTGCGCATTGAGGAAAACCTTACCCTCGAAGTCTGACCAGCGCATGTTTTTGCAGATGATCTTTTGCCGGCCCTACACAGATTGGATCAATGTACACAACCTGTGTGCCTCACAAATTTGTGCACAGCTGACAAGAGATCATCTCGCAGATTTAAGTGCCAGAAGACTCCGGGAGTACACGATAATGTAAAACCGGTTGTTTTACCCATGTAAATCTTGACAAAGGAGAAATCTGGGGTATGATGAAATAAGAAAAAATACAGCATGGGTTAAGGAGATAAAGCATGAGAGAACTGTTATTCATCGAACCGGTATTTAAGGAAGCCATCTGGGGCGGAAGCCGTCTTAAGGAAGTGTATAACTATGATATCCCCAGCGACCATACGGGAGAGTGCTGGGCGATCAGTGCCCACAGAAGCGGTGACTGTAAAGTGGCATCCGGTACCTATGCAGGACGTACATTGAGCTCACTTTGGAAGGGACAAAGGGAACTGTTTGGCAAAGCAGCTGATTCCTGTGAGGAATTTCCTCTTCTTGTAAAGATCATAGATGCCAGGGAGGACCTAAGCATCCAGGTCCATCCGGATAATACATATGCGGCAGAGCATGAGAACGGCTCCCTTGGCAAGATGGAATGCTGGTATATCCTGGACTGTGATGAGGATGGAACCATTGTCATAGGCCACCACGCAAAGGACAGGGAGGAACTGGCACAGATGATCGGGGAAGGGAGATGGAATGAGTTCATCCGCCAGGTCCCTGTTAAGAAGGGGGATTTCTTCCAGATCGATCCGGGATGCGTCCATGCCATCAAGGGCGGAACGCTGATACTGGAGACCCAGCAGAGCAGTGATATTACATACCGTGTCTATGATTATGACAGACTTTCCAATGGAAAGCCCAGACAGCTCCATGTAAAGCAGAGCATTGATGTGATCCGGGCCCCGTTTGTGGAGAACAGGGACCAGCAGCCTGTGCTTACGGCTGACACAGACAACGGTAAGAAATATCACCTGGTCACCTGCGCTTATTATACAGTGGACAAGGTGGAGGTGACAGGACACTGGGAGGAGGATTTTGGCAGCAGCTTCGCCAATGTGAGCATCCTGGAGGGAGAGGGCACGGTGGACGGCATCTCGGTTGCAAAGGGAAGCCATTTTATTGTACCTGCAGGATATGGGACCGTGGAATTTAAGGGCAGGATAACATTCATCTCATCCCAGGCCGTATAGGAAATGGTCACAAAAATGGGAAAACAGGTTGTGTTTTTGGACAAAGTATGATAAGATATCTTTGTTTGACTATAAGAAAATGGAGAGGTGCACACGAATGTCAGTTATTCAGATTATTTTATCAATCATATATGTAATTCTTGGTGTTGCGATATCAGTGGTTATCCTGATGCAGGAGGGCAAGTCCAATGGTCTTGGAAGTGCGATCGGCGGTATCTCTACTGACAGTTACTGGAGCAAGAACAGAGGCCGTTCTATGGAAGGTGCCCTGGAGCATTTTACCAGGTACGGAGCCATTGTATTTATGGTAATTACCATTATCCTGAATATCCTGTTAAAGATTCAGGGATAATAAGAGAACAGAAGCGAACGTGACCAAAACACCCTTGTATTCATATAAGGGTGTTTTATTGCTTTATGCTGTATCGAACATGTGGACAGGCTGGGATTGCTGACAGCATTTTATGCGCTTGATGGCTGGCATGCCATAAGCGGCAGGTAAGAGAGGTTATATGGAAAAGGAAATATTGGAACAGCGCAAACAGATACTTACGGAACTTATGGATGATAAGGCCTATGTGCCTATGAAGGCAAAGGAACTGGCCATTCTCCTGAATATCCCAAAATCACAGCGGGATGAGCTGACAGAGGTGCTGGACGCCCTGGTGGCCGAAGGAAAGATCGGTGTGTCGAAAAAGGGAAAATACGGAAAGCCTGAGACATTTTCCATTAACGGCATTTTTTTCGGGCATCCCAAGGGCTTTGGCTTTGTGACAGTGGACGGCATGGAACAGGATATATTCATACCCGAGGACCGCACCGGTGCAGCCATGCATGGTGACAGGGTGCAGATCGTGGTGGAATCAGAGGCAGTCAGATCCGGTCATTCAAAATCCGGCATGGGGGCATCGGGGCGCAGGGCAGAGGGTACTGTGATCAAGGTGCTGGAGCATGCCAACAGGGAAGTGGTGGGCTATTACCAAAAGAATAAGAGTTTTGGTTTTGTGATACCGGATAACCAGAAGCTGGCAAAGGATGTTTTTATACCCCAGGGCTGTGATATGGGGGCTGTCACCGGGCACAAGGTAGTGGCAAAGATCAAGGACTATGGGGATGAAAAGCATAAACCCGAGGGATGTATCACGGAGATCCTGGGCCATGTCAATGATCCCGGGACAGATATCCTGTCCATTGTCAGAGCATACGGACTGCCGGAGGAGTTTCCTCAGGCGGTCATGGATGAGATCCAGGACATTGAGGATTCGTTGGAGGTTCCGGGAAATCAGGAGCAAGTATTAGGAGAGTACGGGATCAATGATCTGAAGACACATGAGGTCTGGACCGGGGAGCTGGCCGGCCGTCTGGATCTGAGAGGGCTTCAGACCGCAACCATAGACGGTGAGGATGCCAAGGACCTGGATGATGCGGTGACCATTTGTAAGACTGGAAAGGGAACGTATATCCTGGGTGTCCACATTGCGGATGTAAGCCATTATGTGAAGGAAGGAAGCCCTCTTGACAAGGAGGCCCTTAAAAGAAGCACCAGTGTTTATCTGGTGGACCGGGTGATTCCCATGCTGCCCCACAAGCTGTCCAACGGCATCTGTTCCCTGAATGCAGGTACGGACCGCCTGGCATTGAGTTGTATCATGGAGGTGGATGCACAGGGCACTGTGACGGACCATAAGGTTGCGGAAACCGTGATCCATGTGGACCGGCGCATGACCTATACTGCGGTCAATGCCATTGTCACTGACCGTGACGAGGCGGTGATGGCAGAGTATGAGGGGTTTGTCCCTATGTTTGACTGTATGAAGGAATTGTCCCTTATCCTCAGGGAGGAAAGGCGCAAACGGGGGGCTATTGACTTTGATTTTCCGGAAAGCAAGATCCTGCTGGATCCCAAGGGAAAGCCATTGGAGATTAAGCCCTATGTGCGAAACGCGGCCACCAAGATAATCGAGGATTTTATGCTGCTGGCCAACGAGACAGTGGCGGAGGACCATTACTGGCAATCCATCCCCTTCCTTTACAGAAGTCATGACAATCCGGATCCTGAAAAGATGAAGCAGCTGGGCACATTTATCAATAACTTTGGTTACTTTATAAAAATGCAGCACGGGGAGATCCATCCTAAGGAACTTCAGAAGCTGCTGGATAAGATAGAAGGGACGCCGGAGGAGGCCCTGCTTTCAAGGCTGACCCTGCGCTCCATGAAGCAGGCCAAGTACACTACTCTGTGTTCCGGCCATTTTGGACTGGCTACCAGGTATTACACTCATTTTACCTCCCCCATCAGAAGATACCCGGACCTGCAGATCCACAGGATCATCAAGGAGAACCTGAAAGGGGGGCTTGGGGATAAGCGGACCGGCCATTATGAGCGTATCCTGCCAGAGGTGGCTGTGCAGACATCCGCGCTGGAGCGCAGGGCGGACGAAGCGGAGCGGGAGACTGATAAACTGAAGAAATGTGAATATATGTCACAGTTCATTGGCCAGGAATTTGACGGCGTCATATCAGGCGTTACCAGCTGGGGGCTTTATGTGGAGCTTCCAAACACCGTGGAGGGCCTGGTGCGCATGAGTGACCTGAGCGATGATTATTATATATTTGACGAACAGCACTATGAACTTACGGGAGAGATGACTAAGAAAACATATAAACTGGGACAGCCTGTGCGGGTAACGGTATCCGGCACGGACCGGCTTCTCAGGACCGTTGATTTTGTCCTGGCCAGGAACTGGGACGGGAATCAAATGGACGAGAAAGGGGAATAGAACTAATGGGGAAGGAAAGTATTAAGCTGGTTGCCAACAATAAGAAGGCGTATTTTGATTATTTTATAGATGAAAAATATGAAGCCGGGATTGAACTGTTTGGCACCGAGGTAAAGTCGATCCGTATGGGCAAATGCAGCGTTAAGGAATCATTTGTCAAGGTGGACCGGGGTGAGATGTACATCTGCGGCATGCATGTCAGCCCTTATGAAAAAGGCAACATTTTCAATAAAGATCCGCTTCGCGTGCGCAAGCTTCTGCTTCACAAGTATGAGATATTAAAAATAGGCGGCAAGATCAAGGAAAAGGGCTATACTTTGGTTCCGCTGCGGGTGTACTTTAAGGGAAGCCTGGTGAAGGTAGAGATCGGGCTGGCGCGTGGTAAGAAGAACTATGACAAGCGGGCGGATATTGCCAAGAAGGATCAGAGAAGGGAACTGGAAAAAGACTTTAAGGTCAAGAACCTGTATTAGGGAAAACGGAAGGTTCCATGTGAGGTTGATATGAGAAGATATCTGGAATTTATAAAGGAAGTGGAAGGGCTTAAATCCACTTTGCGGACCGCATGGACAGCCACAGGACGCCAGGAGAGTACGGCAGAGCACTCCTGGCGTCTTGCCCTTGGGGCAGCTGTCCTCTGCTGTGAATTTCCTGAGCTGGACCGGGAAAAGGTGATGCTTATGTGCCTTGTCCATGATCTGGGAGAACTGTACACAGGCGATGTATCAGCGGCCCTGAGGCCGGATGAAGGGGAAAAGCACAGGCAGGAGCAGCTGGATGTGTCCAGGGCGACCAAGGCCATTTCCGGTCCATGTGCAAAAGAGATCATGGCATTGTGTGAGGAATATAACCAGGGTCAGACACCGGAAGCCAGATTTGTTAAAGCCATGGATAAGGCTGAGACGATTATACAACACAGCCAGGGCGCGAATCCGCCTGATTTTGACTATGAGTTTAATCTTTCCTATGGAATGGAATATTTTCAGGAAAATGAAAAACTAAAGGAACTGAGAACGCTGATGGATGAAGAGACCGGCGAAGCACAGCACAGGAGCCTGCAATACGGTTGAGGCTGCATTGGACCAGGCATTTGGGTATTTGGGGGCGGAGGCTTCCGTGGGCATCATTCCTTTTTGCGGGGAGACACTTGTCCGGTGTGCATGCTCAACAGAGCAGCAGCGGCCTGCTAAACAATGAAGGGAATAAAACAAAAAAACAAGCAGTTATCTGCTTGTTTTCGTATGACCTGACCGGGAATCGAACCCGGGTTTACGCCGTGAGAGGGCGTCGTCTTAGCCGCTTGACCATCAGGCCTTATGATGTTTGTTTTGCTTGTTTGCTGTACTCATCACCGACAGCTTGTTTATAATACCATATTGTTTTTAGTTTGTCCAGTACTTTTTGAAAAAATTTTATTTCTTTCTGGAATTTTCTGGGAAGTGTATTTGGACCGGCAACAGGGGAGGGATACCTGCTTTGTGCACCTGTTTTTGGACAGCGAAAAGACCAGTCGGGGAACTGGTCTTTTCAGGAGAAGGTATTTCGTTTCTTATGGGGTGTAGCAAAAACTATATAATGTATTGGGGGGGTTTACGCTAATTATAATAGCATATGACGCATAAAAAGTGTGCACAAAGTTTTCCCTGTATGAAAAATTAATCTATGCATTTTCACATGGGAAGGAAAAACTGACGAACCGTGACCGCGGTTTTCGACATTTTATTGTGCTCCTTTGAGTATCAGGGGGTTGTGGTCTGGCACAGCACAATGATCCGGTTGGGAGCTGTCTGCGGCGGAATGCTTTTAGTGGTTGCCGCATAATAGACCATCAGGTAATGGTCTCCGGGAGGGCAAAGGTAAGCCTGGCCGTTCAGGGTGGAGATGATGGTGGACTGGTACAGATTCAGCTGAAGGGAATTGTCAATTGCCGTAAGGCTGCTGTCAAAGTAAGCCAGGGTGATATCCTCCTCAGGTCTCAGTACGGCGATCATGTCTGCCCGGTACTGGGGCGGATAGATCAGGGGAACGGGGCGGGTGGAGTCATAGAAAGCCGCGATGCGCATTCCGGGCATGATACGCATGGTGTCTACCACAAACGTATCCTGGGTCATGATGATGTTGATCTGCTGGCCGTCCACGGTAATGGTGATGAACTGGCTGCAGCAGTCATTGTTGTAATTTGTGATATCGGTTATGACGCCTGTAACAGAAATGAGATTTTCGTAATTCATGGAAAATATCCTTTTTTATTTATCATATGCCGGAAAGGGATAAAAGTTATCCTGAAAAAGGAAAAGATGGGATAAAAGGAGGAGGCCGGTGAAGTTATCTTCACCGGCCGAGTATTATGAAAAAAAGTTTTATTAGCATTAACTCTTTACAATATTTAGTATATTGGAAAAATATGAGTAAAGTTTTATCATTCTGTAACAAATTTATGAACAGAATGTGAGAAGTTTGTGAATGAACGCGAAGGGTGAGTTGCGAATGGACGTTAAGAGCGTGAGGGTGAGCGTGGGGGAGCGCATGAGAGGGTGGCAGGAACCTTTGATCCATGATATTATAATGTATATAATGTAATAAATATAATGCAATAATAATGCAATAAAAGAATCCGCAGGAACATAAGTCTCTAAGCCTCGGAATAGCATTAGGAGGAAAAGGAGCCATGGAGCTTGGCCTTACAATACCACTGCAAACATACCTTAAGATAAAACAGCTGGAGGACAGGACACAGAAGGACTTGTTTTTCTGCTGGGAACTGCACCGTATCCAGCTTCAAAGCAGGGATACCCTTGTAGCGGTAAATTCCAGCAACCGCCTGGCCGTGGTGATGAGCGGCATGGACGGGGCGGCCTGGAGGGATTTTCCCTTAGTATTTACCCAGGGGCTGCGGCAGGTCCTGGGAGCGGAGGGATACAGATCCTGTCAGATAGAAGCATACCTTTCGCAGGCAGGCCCGTTAAAACTTACCAGGACCCATGGACGCCGTTCCGTGGCTGGGCTGAACAGGATGGATGACTGCCTTTGGAGTGTTCCGGTGCTGGTGGATGAAACCCGGCTTTTTCAGCAGGTGCACTGTATGGAAGCAAACAGGCAGAGATGCAGGATGGCAGGGCATGAGGGATATCAGGAGCCTTCCTATTGCTGGGAAATAGATATGGATGCCCGCCAATTGTTACATATTTGTTAATTATACCAATTCTACCTTGTAAATAGTAATGTTTGTGGTAGACTTGAAATATAAGTTAAATACAACAGAGAAAGGGGTAACACTATGAAATTTTATGTTTGCAGCCATTGCGGCAATATAATCGCATTTGTAAAGAGCAGCGGGGTCCCGGTTGTTTGCTGCGGTGAAAAGATGCAGGAACTGGAGCCCAATACCACGGATGCAGCGGTTGAAAAGCATGTCCCGGTTGTCCAGGTGGATGGTCAGAAGGTAACGGTCACCGTTGGTTCCACGGAGCACCCCATGCTTCCCGAGCATTACATAGAGTGGATTGCTCTTGCGACCAAGCAGGGCAATCAGAGAAAGGAACTGAAGCCAGGCCAGAAGCCTCAGGCAGAGTTTATGGTCTGTCCGGATGATGAGGTGGAGGCTGTGTATGCCTACTGTAATCTCCACGGACTGTGGAAGGCGTAGGATTTCCTTCCCGGTGATACGGGAAAACATCTGGATTGAGATGAATTGAGAAAAGGCGGCATATTCCGGATTGATACCAGTCCGGGGCATGGCCGCCTTTTGCGGTGTTCTCAGTCCGGGACAAACCTGTTCTGTCCCGCATATTATAGTACCATAGAAAGACGAGGTGATTATAATATGAAGATATGCTTAGATGCAGGCCACTATGGCAAATACAATCAGAGCCCGGCAGACAAGCGTTATTATGAGTCGGAAATGGTATGGAAGCTTCATCTCCTTCAAAAGAAGTATCTGGAAGCCTATGGCATAGAGGTGATCACAACCAGGGAGGAAAGGGATACGGACAGAGGGCTCTATGAGAGGGGGGCTGCCTCCGGGGGATGTGACCTGTTCTTGTCAGACCACTCTAATGCAGTGGGGGACAAGGTGAACAATTCAGTGGACTATCCTGCTGCCTACTGCGCGATCAACGGAAGTGCAGATGGGATCGGCATGGCCCTGGCCCAGTGTGTGGAAACCGTTCTGAACACGGACCAGCCGGCCCGTATCGAACACCGCAGAGGGCAGAACGGGGATTATTACGGCGTGCTCAGGGGAGCCACTGCGGTGGGGACCCCGGGCCTGATCCTGGAGAATTCCTTTCATACAAATGAGGAGATCGTCAGATGGCTGCTGAATGATGCCAATCTGGAACGACTTGCCAGTGCACAGGCAGATACCATTGCCCTGTATTACGGCATCACGGATCCCCTTAAGAAGTCCGGATGGGTGGAGGAGAACGGAGGATGGAGATTCTACCTGGGCGATACAGGCAGGTATGTGGCAAATGACTGGTATAAGGACGGCGACAACTGGTACTGGTTTGACGGTGCAGGAATGATGATACACAATGACTGGAAAACCGGCTCTGACGGGAAATGGTACTATCTCCAGGAAACAGGGGCCATGGCCAGGGACCAGTGGGTGATCTGGAAGAATGAACTTTACCGCCTGAAGGATGACGGCAGCATGTTTGAGGGCTGCGTATGCCTTGAGACAGATGAGAAGGGAGCTATGAGGTTTCCTTTGATGGGCAGGAGATCGGATCCTGAGAAAATAGACTAGAAGTATTGTCCGGCGGTGGGAGAAGGAGTATAATAAAAGACACAGGGGGGCATTTATAGAATGTGCAAGCGGGATGCCCTATAAGAGGGGGTACAGCATGGATCTAAGATGTTTCTCACAGCCGGACGAAAAGATTAAGCTGACATTTTATCCATGCAGTTCTGACATGGGACCGGGAGATCATTGTGATACCTGTATGGATACGCTGACCGTATTTAAGACAGATTATACCCAATTGCTTCTTCCGTATCTGAAGTCGGTCCTGCCGGAGTTTGATGTGTGCTGGGATAACAGGCTTGGCAGAGAGCAGTGGAATCATGTGATCCAGGCCATGGAGCAGGATATGGGGAAGATACAGTTTGATGATACGGTCTTTGACTTCTATACCAGATTTGCAGGCTGGATCACCGCGGCTTTGGAACAGGCGGAGGGCATTGCGGTGGAGGGGAATTTGTGAGAATAGACCTGTCCACATGGTTTCCCCAAGATATACACAGAGTTATCCACATTATCCACCGGGAATACAAGATGTTTCACCATATATTATGTGTTTATCTATATCTGGTGGTGGCTCGATTGTGGATAACTTAGAAGTTTCAAGTATGTCCTGGCCGAATGGTGCCATACACATGCTATGCCTAAGATGAGATGATAAAAACCGCCCCATACACATATCTGTTGGTATGGGGCGGTTTTTTATTTGTTATGGATGCTGCTCCACTGCCTGAAAGGCTTCCTCCAGGTCTTCCAGAATATCATCAATGTGTTCCGTACCAATGGAGAGGCGAATGGTTCCCGGGCGGATACCCTGTTCCAGCAGTTCCTCCTCGTTTAACTGGGAGTGGGTGGTGGATGCAGGATGGATGACAAGGGATTTCACATCCGCGACATTGGCCAGAAGGGAGAAAAGCTCCAGGTTATCAATAAACTCTCTGGCTTTTTGGGCGCCGCCTCTGATTTCAAATGTGAAAATAGAGCCGCCGCCATTGGGGAAATATTTTTTATACAGCGCCTGCTGGACCGGGTCATTGCTGACTGCAGGATGGTGGACGGCCTCCACCTGAGGATGGGAATTCAGGTAGTCCACGACTTTCAGCGCATTTACCACATGGCGCTCCACGCGCAGGGACAGAGATTCCAGCCCCTGCAGGAACAGGAACCCGTGGAAGGGGGACAGGGTGGCGCCCGTATCCCTTAAAAGGATGGCTCTGATCCTGGTTACAAATGCAGCAGCTCCCACGTCCTGGGCAAAGCGGATTCCGTGGTAGCTTGCATTGGCATCCGTAAGTCCCGGAAATTTGCCGGAGCCGACCCAGTCAAATTTCCCTCCGTCCACGATCACTCCGCCCACAGTGGTCCCGTGGCCGCCGATGAATTTGGTAGCGGAGTGGACAACGATATCCGCGCCGTATTCAATGGGACGCACAAGGTAAGGAGTGGCAAAGGTATTATCAATAACAAGGGGGATCTGATGGCGGTGGGCAATGTCTGCGATTGCCTCTATATCTGCAATATCCGAGTTGGGATTGCCCAGGGTCTCTATAAACACGGCCTTAGTGTTATCCCTTATGGCAAGTTCCAGCCCTTTTAAGTCAGCCGGGTCCACAAAGGTGGTGCCGACCCCGTATTCAGGAAAGGTGTGGGCCAGGTAATTATATGTACCCCCATAGATATGGCTGGATGCCACAAGATGGTCCCCGGCCCTTGTCAGGTTCTGGAAGGTGTAAGCCAGGGCTGCCGCGCCTGAGGCGGTTGCCAGAGCCGCCACGCCGCCTTCCAGGGCTGCCATTCTTGCCTCGAACACATCCAGGGTGGGATTGGTCAGCCTGCTGTAGATATTGCCTGCATCGCTGAGGTTAAAACGGGCTGCCCCATGATCACAGTTGTCAAACACATAGGATGATGTCTGGTAAATCGGTACGGCCCTTGCTCCTGTGGCGGGATCCGGCGTTTCCTGTCCTGCATGAAGCTGTGTTGTCTCAAATCTGAACTGTCTGTTTTCTCTCTTGCGTTTCTCTCCCATTTGATGTCCTCCATTCCATTCCTACTATTTCTGTAGGTTTAGTTGATAATAGCACGGTCTTTTTTTCCTGTCAAGACTTTGTTTCACTGCTTTGGTAAATTTTTATATTGTTCCCATCACAGCCCGGCTGACGGCGGAAGCAGGGAAAACGCGGGGAAGGCAGTGATCCTGTTTTTGGACAAAATAAAATGACCAGTCGGGGAACTGGTCATTTTAGGAGAAGGTATTTCGTTTCTTATGGGGTGTAGCAAAACTATATAATGTATTGGGGGGGTTTACATTAATTATAATAGCACAGGATGTAATAAAAGTCTGCACAAACATAAGGAAAGACAAGAGGCCTTTTTGTCTATTTTACACGCGTGATCTGGATGAACATGGAAATAGTATGGAAGTTTCATACTATGAACAGGGGAAACAGAGGATATTTGCATATTATACAGATTGTTGCAGGTTGTCACAGGAATGTTCTGACCGGCATATGATAGCTTAGAGCATGTCTTAGTAATCTTAGTGAATGAGCAATGGCTTCCAACCCCAAAGAGGCGGGAGGCTTGATCGGAGGGAAAGATTCAAGGACGCCTAAGCGTCCTTGTGCGAGGCGCAGGTCATGCTATGCATGACATACTACATTGATGCGCCTCTGCAATCCGCCGGAGGC
>Ga0129310_1001038_pt1 | contig 26900 bp, 23 predicted proteins | sample Go1ome_2_FD_94433 | JGI IMG/M metagenome (GOLD analysis project Ga0129310, IMG submission 94433) | Western lowland gorrila individual fecal microbial communities from Wisconsin, USA - Go1022A metagenome | ecosystem: Host-associated > Mammals > Digestive system > Large intestine > Fecal | place... | reverse complement strand
GCCGACTAATTTCATCACACCAACATATTCAAGAAGGCTCCTGTCCATCAGCGAGCCTTCTTTTTTTGTTGCTATACTCAACCATAATCTTTCGTCTGTACGGCAAAGTTCTAACCGTTTCAAGGCTTCCATGAAAATTACTTTTACGCCACATGAATAATCATTCCAATCATTCAAACAAAAGCATCATCCTCTCCTTATAGGAATAATACGGATAGAGGTAGCCTTGGAATAATACGGATAGAGGTAGTAGTTTTACGCTTCTCAAACCATAATCAACAGAAAGGTTGAAAAGCTATAGAATGTAGAAAAGAAAGACCATATTCGATAAGAAATAATCTGTTAGGGAACTTTCCGAAAAATTTGCGAGTTTTAGATTTACCTTTTTACACGGCATCACCATAAGAGACTAATCTGCAAAAGGTGTCACACATACTACTTTTGAACAAAAAAACAGCGTAAATACATCATTTACGCTGCTTATTGGTAGTCGATAGGGGAATCGAACCCCTATGCCAAGATTGAGAATCTTGTATCCTAACCATTAGATGAATCGACCATCATTCTTTTGTCTTTTTAGGAAAGCCCAGCGGAAGCTGGGGGATTCGAACCCCCGGTACGGTAACCCGCACGGCAGTTTAGCAAACTGCTGGTTTCAGCCACTCACCCAAACTTCCTAACCGGTTGTTCTTACTTAACCTTAGGCGTTTTCTCTCAAACGCGGTGCAAAGGTACTACATATTTTTGAGAACACCAAACATTTTGAAAAGTTTTTCTGATTTTTTCTGCATTATGCCCATTTTTTCTGCTTTTCCACCGCAAACCCTACCCTATTGGGCCTATATATTGACGATTCTTGAGTTTTCCGCACATCCCTTAGACATTCTCCGCCCCACACTTCGGACAGATACCTTTGCGATGCATCCTTGCGCCACAATTGCCACAAACATACCGATAATGCGAATACCGGAAATAGCGCCACAGGGCAAAGATGATATAGGCAACAAGAAATAGAAAACCTATATAATATAAGGTAGTGATGCTGAAAAGAACATAATCGACTGCACATACTCCAGCAAGTCCGCATAAGTAAAGCAACCCTTCAGAAGGCTCCAAACGATGCACTACATCATCTATCGTCGCCACACCTACGATAAGGATGGCCCATACGGAGGCAATAAAGAGTGCAAGGAACCACGGTAGCGAGAACGGGTTGAGCGAAGGGTGATAATAGAAATGTCGCCACGATTCGGGACTGAACATCTGTATGGATGCATAGAGCGTAGCAGAAGAGGCGATGAGTATGCACAACAATGTGGGATAGAACGAATCAATATCGTTGAAATGAACTATACGCGCATTATGGCGCATCAAACGACGAAGGCCGTATGCCACTACGACAACAACCAATAATGCCAGGAATAGCAACAGATGGGTATCTGAAAAGAAATCTATAAACTGGGAAATGGGATCGTTGGGCGATACGCAAGGCAACATCTCGCTCTCGCGAATCCATCCCTGTGTCATCTGGTCGCGCGCCACCTTCACCCAAACGGAATCTATCGTATCTGACGAGATGGTCTTGATGTCGGCCACAACAAGGGGATCGCCTTTCGACACATATAGCGTATCGAAAGCCTGAGGTCCTGCCTCATCGGAAATGGGCATCTGGCTGGCCTTAACCACGAAGTTATAGTTCTGAGAATAATGATGGGTAGTAAAGAACGACAAGGAGTCTATCTGACGCTCGGTAAGGTCCCATGCGTCAGGCGAAACAGGTCCATGGTTGTAACAGGCAGACAACAACAGGACGATCACACACAACAGGCTATTTCTCACTTTCTCCATAGACATTCATCTGACAATGACGACAATCAAACTCTAAACGAAACCTACGACCATCAGACAATCGCAGAAACAAGGGTTCCCTCCAATGGGCCTTTGTCCCGCCATGTTTCACACAACCGCCAAGCGCATAGCGCAGACAATGGCGACATTGCATCAACAAGGAAGCCTTCTGTCGTGATGACTGGAGTTCGAATGCTTGTTCGGAAGGATGAAGCCCTTGTGAGATATAAAAGTCGCGTGCCTTTGCGTTGGAGATATTATACAGATAGTCATACGGATAAAGGGCCGACACGGACGCGGGAATGTGGGCCGATAAAACTTTAGACTGACCATCCGCTTGAGGAGTGGACGTCATGAGTTTTTCGACAAGACGCCTGCGCAGATCTGCGAGGAAACTGCTGGGGATGAAATAATTAAAATCATCGCCCATCTCCACCTGCTCGCAAAGATAAGGCGTACCTCCGAGTTTCGAGAGTTGCTTGACGATATTGTCGCGTTGTGGTTTCTCTGAAGCCTGATGCTCACAGGCAATACCTACCGAAACCTCGCCAACTGAGAGATTAAAGCCCTGTTCGTCGGCTGCCAACCGCATGATGATGGGAATCTTGCGTTCTGCACTCGGGCGAGAGAGTAGCTTTTCAAATTCCTGGTCGTTATTACGATAGAGTGCCATTCCTGGACGAAGATTCCGAGGCATCTTTTGAGGATAGAGTCTGTTGCCTTCCGCTCGGTTGACACGGAATCCTTCCAGTTCGCGGTCTCCCGTAATGAAACACAATCCGTCACCATTGGCAAATGCAGCAGTTCCTGCAACATTAAAGGAGTTGTTGCGTATCTCTTTCACATATCCCACATACTCGCCCATGGCCTTTGGGGTATCGGGAGAGAAGATGTCTGGTTGGCGTCCATTCAGGAAATAATGTGTAAAGCCACGGTTAAAGGTCTTTTTCAGATTGGGTGTGAAGGTATAGCTGCACGTTCCCTTCGAAGCGCGGCAATAGCGATCAGGCTGATTGGCAACAATCTTATTGAGACGAAGGTTATAGGCAGCCACGACATTTTTTACATAGGTGACATCCTTCAACCTTCCTTCTATCTTGAATGAGGTGGCTCCTGCTTCGACGAGTTGATCGAGCACATCCGCCTGATTGAGGTCTTTCAACGACAAGAGGTGGCGCTGGTGTTCGATTTCGCGTCCTTCTGCATCGACAAGGTCGAATTTCATACGACAGAACTGCGCACACGCTCCACGGTTGGCAGAACGTCCGAAACAGTATTGCGACGCATAGCAGATACCGCTATAGCTGACACACAAGGCTCCATGAACAAACACTTCTAGTTCGACATCTGGCACAGCCTCATGGATACTTCTGATTTCCTCTACCGATAGTTCGCGTGCCAAGACCACCCGTTGAAATCCCAATTCTGCCAGCCATTTCACCTTATCTGCCGTACGATTGTCGGTCTGTGTTGAGGCATGAAGCGCTATAGGAGGCAACTGGAGTTTGAGCAGTCCCATATCTTGTACGAGAATGGCATCAACCCCCACCCCATGGAGTTCGCGGATAAGTGACAGCGTGTCGTCGAGTTCACCATCATAAATAATGGTATTGACCGTCACATAGACTTTTGCACCAAACAGATGGGCATAGTCGCACAACTGTCTGATGTCGTCCACACTATTTCCCACAGCAGCCCTTGCTCCGAAACGTGATGCTCCGATATATACGGCATCGGCCCCATGGTCAATAGCAGCAATACCGCAGGCAAGGTTCTTGGCAGGTGCCAGCAGTTCCAGTTTTCTCATCGTATAGTATTGATATCGAATGGTGTTGCTTGATATACGTAATAGTTGATCCAATTGTTATAAAACAGATTGGCGTGTGCCCTCCATGTGACAAGGGGCTCGTTGGATGGATTATTGTCTTTATAATAGTTCTTGGGCAAATCCACATCGTCACGTATGCCACAGTCTCGTCGATACTCCTTGTCAAGAGTATTGGGAGCATATTCCAGATGGCCGGTAATAAAGAATTCTCTACCCTCTCGCGCCATCACAATACTCACTCCGCTTTCCGGTGATTCGGCAATCAGGCTCAGCTCATGCTGCTTTTCTATGTCTTCGCGATGAATCTCGGTATGTCGGCTATGCGGCATCTGAAACACATCATCAAAGCCTCGGAAGATAGGGAGCTTGGGCTGTAATGTATGTTGGGGGAATACGCCAAACATTTTCTTGGGCAACTGGTATTTCGGCACTCCGTAATGGTAGTACAATCCCGCCTGCGCAGCCCAGCAGATATATAATGTACTAGTCACGTGCGTACGTGCCCATGAGAATATTTCTGTCATTTCATCCCAATATGTGACATCTTCAAAATCAAGAGTCTCGACGGGTGCACCGGTAATAATCATGCCATCATAACGCTCCTTGCGCATCTGCTGGAAATCTCGGTAGAACATCATCATGTGTTCGATTGGGGTGTTCTTTGGCGTGTGGCTTCTGAGTTTCATGAAGCTCACTTCCAACTGCAAGGGTGTATTTGAAAGCAGACGGATCAGGTCTGTCTCAGTAGTTATCTTCAATGGCATCAGATTGAGAATCACAATCTTCAACGGGCGGATATCCTGCATGTGGGCGCGTGAATCGTCCATCACAAAAATGTTTTCCTTTTTCAGCAACTCTATTGCCGGTAATTGATCTGGTAATTTTAAAGGCATGTTTCTTTCAGTTTACTTTTTCAACACAATCTTTTTCAATACAATCTTTTTTATATATCCTCAATGGCTCTCAGCAACAGCAACAACACAAGCCGACACGTTGTCGAAACCTCCGGCTGTGATAGCTGCCTCACACAATGCGTTGGCATCTTTCCCTTCATTGAGTAATTTTTCTATATTTTCATCATCTACCATATCGCTGAGTCCGTCAGAACACAACAGGAAGGTACAACCAGCTTTTACATCATTGGTAAACTCGGTAAAGTCGAGAAACGAGGTGGTACACCCTGCTCCGATACAGTTGGTGATGACGTTGGAATGGCGTTTTACACCTGTCATTTCGTTCAGACTGTGGTCTGTCGTGATTTGCTTCAGTTTACCATCTGACAGCATATACAGACGACTGTCTCCGCAGTTCATCCAGAAATAGTTTCCTTCGTAATATAGTATTCCAACGAGTGTGGTACCCATTTTCTGAAGCTTGCGGTCTTCAACACCACGCGAAGAGATGATCTTATTGATGGAAACGAGCCACTCCACCATAGCTTCACACAAGGCACCTTCGCTCAGATGTGCAGGTAGGTCGTGGATGAAGAAATGTAGGTTTCTCAGCGTCTCCTCGCTGGCAACCTCTCCGGCATTATGTCCGCCCATTCCGTCTGCCAAAGCCACAATAAAACGATCCTTGTTTTCTGTAAAGAACTGCAAGTCACAGGCCTCACTCCTTACATACTTGTTTTCCACCAGAATCATATCCTCATTATTGCTTCGAATACATCCGACACGACTCGATGCAGTTATCGTTATCTTACTCATATCTTATCTTATCATTATTTTATACTTACTTGTAAACTGACATTTGCTATGGTCAGAATATCTCCATTCTTAACAGACATCGGCACATCGGGCAACAGATCCCGTTGGTTCAGCTTCGTTCCGTTTGAAGAATGCTTGTCTATGACACACCATCCTGAATCTTGTTTGAAGAGCAATTGGGCATGAACACCCGATACATACATGTTGTTGCTGAAGAATTTTGCGTATGGACCTTGGCGGCGTCCTATGACAGCCCCGTTCACTCCTACGATACGGATGGCCAAAGAAGAGTTGTATAACAACAGCATGGGCATTCCCTTGATTTGCGGGACATCATTGGGAATTGTTTCCATATTGCCCTTCGTTGCCTGACCGATGCTTACCGACTGGCTGACAAACGACGTTGACAAGGAAGTCATATTATTGCGCTCTTCCCGCTTCTTCTGTAATTCATCGTAACTGATCATCAGACCGCCACAATGGGTACAGCGATGACCCAGTCCTACCCTACCACAACTGCTGCAATAGAGTAATGCCTGACCACATTGATCGCAGAAGCGCGAATCGTCGTCGATCTCTTCTTTACAATTAGGACATATTATCATATTTTCTTTTCTACGTAGATTCTTATTTTATTTGCAATCCCCCTCACGACCTACACGTCACAGATGTCTTCTGGCATAATGGTCTGATAGGTTTCTTTGGTCACCTCCGGCATACCGCTGACTCTGACGGAGAGTTGCTGAATGGTTGCATCGAGCAGGTTGCGCATTTCTCGCGCATTACCGAAATTCTGATCTTTCGATACCACTTTTCTGCAGATCAGGTCCATCAACTTAAATTCAGCTGCTGGCGACAAGGTGTAATTGTCTTTCTGTGCCATCTTCTTGAAAATGGCCAGCAACTCATCTTCGTTATAGTCGTCTATCAGCATCTTATGTGTGAAACGGCTGGCAAGACCTGGATTGGTCTTCAGGAAATCTTCCATCTGATCCTTATAGCCTGCAGCAATAACCACAAACTTGCCACGGTCGTCTTCCATCCGCTTCATCAACGTATCGATGGCTTCCTTACCATACGGGTCGTTTTCTGCCGATAGCGTATAGGCTTCGTCGATAAACAGGATGCCACCCATGGCTTTGTCACACATATTATTGACGATCTTGGGAGTCTCGCCCATGTATTTTCCTACCAACGTGGCACGACTCACTTCCACCACGTGACTTGTCGGGAGAATCTCCATGCTTTGCAACACTTCTCCCATCTTACGGGCGATAGTGGTCTTTCCCGTTCCGGGATTACCCATCAGAATGAAGTTCATAGACATCTGCTGCACTTTTCCTGCGCCCATGGCGGCACGTTGCTTCATGAACATGCTCTGTACTGCCAGACGCCGGATCATGTTCTTGACCGAACGCATGCCCACAAACTCATCCAGTTCTGACAGTACTTCGTCCAATGGGCGTGCTTGCTCGTTACGTCCGTCTGCCAAATCGTCTTCCACGATTTTGAACATATCTTCCTGATTGAAATTCGGATCGCTCATCTGTTTCATCAGGCGCTGGCTTTGTTTCTCTACTGCCGAGTCGAAAAGGCGGCGTGCCTCTCGCGCATTACCGAAATTCTTATCCCGTCGCAGATACATCTGCTCAAACTGCCGGTGAATGGCGTTGGTGGTTGATGCATCGATGGTGAATTTCTTTGCCGTCGCCATATTGATGAAAATCTGCGTCAACTCATCAGGCGTATAATCGTCGAAATGGATGGTCTGGGTAAAACGACTCTTCAGTCCGGGGTTAGAACTGATGAAATCGTGCATCTGATCCGTATATCCGGCAACAATACAGATGAACTTTCCACGGTCATCCTCCAAACGCTTCAACAGGGTGTCTATGGCTTCACTACCGAATGTGTCGGCATCGCTGGTCTTGAGCGTATAGGCCTCGTCAATAAACAATACACCTCCCAAGGCTGAATCGATCACCTGGTTGGTCTTAATAGCTGTCTGTCCGGAATAGCCCGCTACGAGTTTGCTGCGGTCGGCTTCTACAAGCTGACCTTTCGACAGGATTCCGAGTGTACGAAACACATCTGCCATGATGCGGGCAACGGTAGTCTTACCGGTTCCCGGATTTCCTGTAAACACATAGTGTTTCCCCTGGAATGTATCCGTCTCTCCACGGCGAATCTGCAGATTGAGAAACGAGACAAGATTGGAAATCTCCTGTTTTACCGCAGCAAGACCCACCATGCCATGGAGCTTCTCGAGACACTCGTCGTAGTTGACACTCTTGGGAGCCTGATAGGGAATATCCACCTGCTCTATCGTCATCAACTGCTGATTGTCGAGACTGTTGATGTCAAGGCGTTGCAGACGTTCTGCCTGACGGGCACAGATTTTGTCAAACAACTGACGCATCGTGCGGCCGTTGGCAAAATCCTTGTCGCGCGACTGATACATCTCCTTGATCATCTTGCGCGCCAATCCTTCTGCCGCCTCACTAAATTCGTATTTCTTCTCCTTCGCAAACATGTTCATGATGTCGAAAAGTTGCTCTGGAGAGTAGTCTTCTATATTCAAGAAATAGCTGAATCGACTTCTGAACCCCACGTTGATACGGAACAGATTTTCCATCTCCGACCGATAACCTGCGGCAATAACAACAAATTTGCCGCGGTCGTCCTCCATTCGTTTCATCAGCTGTTCAAGGGCCTGCGCTCCTTGCGTGTCGCGCTCGCCCGTCTGACTGAGTGGCGCCAGCGTATAGGCTTCGTCCACGAAAAGGATGCCGCCCATGGCTTTATCACACAGGCGATCTACGATCTTCGGAGTCTCGCCCTGGTATGGACTCACCATTTTCGACCGGTCGGCTTCTACCACATGACCGCTGTCGAGATAACCTATCGACTCCAGTATCTCGCCCAGTTTCCGGGCGATGGTAGTCTTACCGGTTCCGGGATTACCCGTCAGCACGATATGTATGCCGGCTTTCTCTTGATCGCCGAGTCCCCGTTGTGCACGTTCCACACTATTCTTCACGCTATAGGCAATCTCGCGCACGGTCTTCTTGACTTCATCCATTCCGATGAAGCAGTCAAGGTCTTTGAGAATGTCATCCACAGAACGTTCTGCAGGAACATATCCTCTGATGTCACACTCCTCAACGGTATCGGCTTGGGCTCCCCTGCTGATGAAAGAGGTGAAGATATCTTCTGCGGTCTTCACGGCAAGATGTCCGTATCCGAAGGTCTCGTCCTTGATCTTCAGTTGATACTGGAAGAACCGTTGCAACTTATGTTCTGCAGCCTGGGTAAAGGAGGTTATGGCGTATTTCTTCCGTAACTCCAGTTTACAGATCTCACAGAGTTCTGCATAGCCTGGTGTAGGCAACCGGAAAGTATATTTGAAGCGGTTCTGCGCCGCAGGATTATTGCTCAGGAAGTCGTCAAGTCCCTTGGGAAGTCCCGAAATGATTACGATAGGATTCTCGTTCCATTTGTCCATTTCCACAAACAACTTGTCGAGCGGGTTGACTTGATTGGAATAACGGTCTGGCAACAGTTTCTGTACGTTGTCAAAGAAGAGAATGCCGTTACGCGCCTTTTTCACATTATCGTCCCATTTATCCACGAAACGCTGGTAATCCACGGCGTCAACCATGGTCAACTTGGGTTTCTCGATAATCTTATGTTGATAGAAATAGTCGCGAATGACCTCGGCCAAGGCGGTCTTTCCCGTACCTGTCTCACCAATAATAATGGTATTGATGCTCAACCGGATATTGACAATATCCTTGCGCGATTGTAAATAGGTATAGGTATCTACTACGGTCTTCAACTGACGCTTCACCTCGTCAAGACCGACCATGCGGTCAAGCACGTGTTTTGTGGCAAGAGGTTGGCCGCACCACTTGCAGAATTTCGCTATCGAGCGATTTTCTTTATGACAATTCTCACAGACCATAATTATTCTACAGCTTATTCTACATCTCTTTGCAACTGATTGACAACTTTGGTAGGATTGAGCCGCCAGTTGTCCAAATCAGGATTATTCACATTCAATAGCTTCGGGCTATAGACCAGCAGTTCCATGACCAGGATGAGCACCATGACAGACCACAGCAGGTAGTGGGCTATCGACTCTCCGCTGATGGAACGTATCTGATTGGAGACATCGTCCAACAGTCCGAACTTAGAACCCTTAAACCGATAACTCTTCTGTCTGAAGGTGAAGTACAAGGGTTCCAGCAGGGAGGTCTTGACGTCGTCGTCCATCACCTCGTCTATCAGGTTTCCGTCATTACGTCTTTCCTTCCGGTAGTCGGTAAAATAGCAGATGGCCATATATACGGCTGTAATGACGATTACTACCGGGACAAACATAGCGGGGACCGTTTTCTGCGTATGCCGCAGAATGGCCACAGGAATATAGGTAGAGAAGAGTCCCAGACTTCCCCATAATGCCGAGAGCACGAATCCGAAACCGTGGAAATAGGCTCTCATGGCTATGATAAATGCCATGATTCCTCCCACAGGCAGTACGATGGTGAGTCCGGCATGTTCCAGCAAATACTCGCGTCCGCTGATGCCGCAGACCGCCAGCATCAGAACCCACAGTACGCATAGCGCATAAAAGACCATGCGCAACATGCGTTCCTTCATATTAGCGCGGATATAATCGCCATGCACGCGTTCAAATTTCTGCATGGTTTGTGTTTTCGCCTCACAATACCTTTTATAATAGGTCTGCGTCTGGTCTATCTCTCCTAACGCCAGTATCCATTGTTCCAGACTCCGTTCGTAACTGTATGACTCGCAGAAGTCTTCTTTCGGATTCTCGTGGTAGAAGACCGACATCCATTGCTTCAACGCACCCCGTTGGAGTTCGCCAATGAGTACTGTACGTTTCGCATACTGCTGCATCGCCTTGACATCATGCAGTTCGATACCGTCCTCCAACATATAGGTTGGACAGACGCCGAGCATCATGCAGAAGCGATAGGCTGCCGTACGGAGGTCGTAAACTCCCAGGCGTTCGGTATTCTCATCGCTCGACAGGTCGAAACATGAACGTGCCATATTGATTTGTTCCATCCATCCGTGCAACTGTGCGAAATAATGGAATCGGCCGTCGGGTTCTGAGTAATCGGCTATGGCTGCCGCGAAATCCTCATCATTACTATGCTGGGTATCGTGAAGCAAAGCGAGAAGACAGGCGCCAACGGCACGTGGAGTTTGTGCTTCGCGCAGGTCGAATGCCGCGTTGCGGTCGATATTATACAGCACCTTATATCCCAGCGCCTTTGAAGGCTGCTGTCCTTCTGTCATGATGCGCAACGACTCACAGGCCATGCGATCTTCGTGTGCATACATCCACGACAGCAGGCGTCCGTCGCTCAGCGCCATCCATTCGTCGTCTGTACAGTCTTCATACCCGTAGGCTCTGACGATTTCCGAGATGTTGGATGATGGATATTTCGGAAGAAACGGTATTTCGCCATCTACCTCATAGGCCAACTGGAGTATCGCCTTACGCGAGTCTAAGTGGCTGTCTTCGCGGAAATAACTTCTGAGGCGTTCAATATTAGCTGTTGAATGGCTTTCAAGATACAGGAACAGGCTGTCATGTTCGTTCTTCAAGGCCAGCGCATATTCATCGGAGGCTGCAAGTACAGAGATGACCACACTATGAAGGTTGTCACATAGCTTGCCTCGGAGGTCCCGATACGGATAGGTAGGCTCCATGGCGTAGATGGCCGACATCAGGCCTGCTGTCTGATCGACAGGATAGCGATTGCTGACGATATCCTTCAACGTAGCGCTAAGTTTTACATTACCACATTGTTCCAACCAACTGGTAATACGACCGTTATAGAGATAGTTGATGGCAAGTTTCTCGTTATCTACCAACAAGGGGATGAGTTCATGCACATTATCCGCCACAAGGTTGCGCTCTGGATCTACCACGAAACTGCGATATTTCAGAAGTGGCGACGAAACATCCACGGGGACATTCTCTCCGAGGAACCAGCGCTCCACATGATTGTAGTCCCATCTGCTCTTTGGGTTGACAGCCGTCAGACCCTGTACGATCATCTTGACGCGTTCAGGCAGTTCGTTGATTCTTGGCAGACGTCCTTCGTTTTTCTTGCGCATCATCACGCGCTCATTTTGGCTGAACGGACTCTCTCCGAGCCACAGGGTCATCAGGGCGATTCCCAGCGAGTAGCTATCTACCGAAGGCGTAATCTCCACCTCGCCGTCAATCACGTCGTTATACATCTCAGGTGCTGCATAGACGGGGGTACGCGCTTGTGTGGTCTTATGCATATCTTCATCGTCGCGTATCACACTTGAGATGCCGAAGTCGCCCAGCACCAATTGCGTGTGATTCTCATCGCGGAAGAAGAAATTACTGGGTTTGATGTCTTTGTGGATGATATTGTTGTTGTGGCAATATTCCAAGGCTGCTGCGGCTTGCAGGGCAATACGCCTGAACTGATTGAAGTTGCCGTCAAGGTCGTATTCTCCAAGATTACCTCCTCGCAGATATTCCATCAGTTCGTAGTCTCGGTTTTTGCCGTCAACGTATGTCTTGCCGTAATCCTGCACTTTGACAACCATTTCCATGTCAAAGTTCTCAATGATGCGCATCAGCGTCTTGTTGATGCTGAAGTTGGGGTAATAGAGCTTCAGCACCTTCTCTCCTTCTCCGTCTTTCACCAGAAACACCTGTGCTTCACCAGAATGGTCGCTCAGACATTTGATATTCTGATAACATTTGCCTTTGAGAATGAAATCTCCTGTCTTTTCTTCATCGTCATTGGCAATTCTATTGGAACGAATGGTTTGGTCATCCGCCATGGCAGATGCCTGTACACGAAACGTTGCCTGTTGGACCTGTTGTGTCTGTTCCGGATTTACGATGGTCTTGTCTGTCATTTCTTATCATCTTTTATGTCGGAACTGCTCTTTTTTCCCAATACCACCCATTTGCCTCCAAGCTGTGGCTTGGCACATCCGCAAGGACTGCTGTGCATGGCGTGTTTATAGTTGCATACCCACGCGAGGCGTATGCCTTGTGGCTTGCAGGCCATGGTGTAGTTTCTGGCCATGATAGGCGACTCGGTAGGTTTGGTTGCAAGTTTTTCCAACGCTTCTGCCAGCGCCTCCATATTTTGCTGTTTCAACTTCTCCAACTGTTTCTCGGTGATGCGGTTGCGCGGTGGAATCACTATGTCTTCCTCAGGCATCCCCGAGTCTTTCGCTAGAAGCGTCAACACGCGTTTTCTCAACTCATCGTTCTTTTTGTCGCGCAGACGGTCTTTCTCCGTACAGGCAGGCAGGATGCTTTCCAGACGGTTGTACTCTTTGACGATCTCTTGCAGATGGATATAATCGGTCTCTTTCTGCAATCGCTTCACCATCTCCTTGGCTTCTGCCGTCAGCGGAGTGCCGCATTTCTTGCAGAAAGCAAAATCGTTCATCGTATGACAGGTCGGACAAACCAGTCCTCCTCTCGGACTTCCACATTCGGGACAGTAGGCTTCGTTGCCGTGGAGCGCATAGCCGCAGTACGAACAAACGTCTTTGCGCACATACCGATGGCAGGTTTCACAGAAATCTGCTCCTGGGTCCATTTCTGCCCCGCAATAGGGACACGTAAGTTTTCCTATGGGTTGTCCACATTGTGCACAAAAGATGGCTTCTTCTTCATTTTCTGCACCGCAATACGGACATACTTTGACTTTGGCACGCAAGGTTTGCATTTCCGCCTGCTGCAAAACCTGATCTTCTTGGAGTTCTTGGCTTGGCAACATTTCCTGCGGACGTGCTGTGCGCTGGTTTTGGTTTCTAATTGTCTGGTTATCTTCTATCATTACTACAAACGTTGTAATATTGTTGCAAAGATACTTATTTTTTTTGAAAATATACTAAAAAAACCGCTGTAAATTATCATCTACAGCGGTTTTTCTTATAATTTCTATTTGTAAATGCCTCAAATCGGGCGTTTACCAGAGTTCTAAACGTTCTGATTTCGGAATAAACATCTTATCGCCTTCCTTGATGCCGAATGCCTCATACCACATGTCGATATGGGGAAGCGCACCATTCACGCGCCAACGGCTGAGGGAGTGTGGGTCGCTCTTAGTGCGGTTGCGGATTTCGGCTTCGTTGATATTTCCTGCCCATACTCCTGCGTAGGCGAGGAAGAAGCGTTGCTCAGGTGTCAGTCCGTCGATCACGGGAAGGGCCTGGGTCTTGGTGGCGTTCTTCAGCGCGTAATAGGCCACCTGCAGACCGCCGTGGTCGGCCAGGTTCTCACCAAGGGTCAGACGTCCGTTGGCGTTCAGGTCGGGCAATACTTTGATATTGTTGAAGAATTCCACATAGCGGTCGGTACGTTCCGTAAAATTCTTTCCATCCTCATCCTTCCACCAGTCGTGCATATTACCGTCTTTGTCGTATTGTCGTCCCTGGTCGTCAAATCCATGGGTCATTTCATGACCGATGACCACGCCAATCGCACCATAGTTGAAGGCGTCGTCTGCCTCTGGGTCAAAGAACGGGGGCTGAAGGATGCCGGCAGGGAAACAGATTTCGTTGGTGGTTGGATTATAATAGGCGTTGACGGTCTGCGGATTCATATACCAGTCGTCTTTGTCAACAGGCTTTCCTGCGGTATGGTTGATCTGCCATTTGTTCCAGAAGCGGATACATTCCTTCATATTGTCATAATATGATTTCGACGGATCAATAGTCAGCTCGCTCATATCGGTCCATTTGTCGGGATATCCTATCTTGACATAGAAGGTGTTGAGTTTCAACAAGGCATTCACCTTGGTACTGTCGTCCATCCAGGTTTGTGCGGCAATACGCTCGCCCAGGGCGATACGGAGGTTTTCCACCAAGGTGGTCATGCGCTTCTTAGAAGAGGCGGGGAAATACTTCTCTGTATAGATTTTTCCAAGGGCCTCACCCATCACGCCTTCCACCTGCGAGGTGGCTCTGCGCCAGAGGGGATGGTTTTCCTTGCGTCCTGCCATCACCTTGCCGTAGAAATCGAAACTGGCTTGTGCGGCTTCGTCGTTCAGCAGGTTGGCGGCGCCGTTGATGATGCGCCATTCCATCCAGTCGCGGTATGCCGGAGCAGAGAGACCGGCAATCACTTTCTCGGCACCTGCCATGAAGTCGGGCTGGCCTACGACGAGTGTCTGCAGGTATTTGCTGTCTATGCCTTTGGCATTCATCAGCTGTTCCAGTTGCAGATGGGGGTATTTGCTCTGAAACTCCTGGAGCGTCATCTTGTTGTAGTTGGCTTTCGGGTCACGCAGCTGGGTGTTTGATCGTGATACTTTCGCCAAAGCCATCTCTATCTTCATGACGTTCTGCATCTTCTTCTGTGCCGCACCCGTCTTGAATCCGAAGAGTCGGAACATCTTCACGATGTGGAGCTTGTACGCCTCACGGATTTTTGTCGTGGCGGGGTCATTCTCCAGATAGTAGTCTTTCTGTCCGAGGGTCAGTCCGCCTTGGTTGACGCCGAGGATGTTTTGCGTAGCATTCATCTCGTCGGCTGCGATACCGGCGCCATAGAACATAGGTGCTCCTGCGGGCATCATTTCCTTTTGAATGGCAAAGAGCTGACTGGTGGTCTTGGCGGCTTCAAGGCGTTTGAGGATGGGCTGTACGGGCGAGAGTCCGTCTTTTTCTCTGCGGTCTGTATCTACAGCCATTTTGTAAAGGTCGCTTAACTTACGCTCTACCGTTCCTTCAGCATAGCTGTTCTCTTGCAGCTCCTTCAGGATGCCGTTGATGCGCTTGGTATTGTTTTCTGCCAGGCGGTCAAAACTTCCATAGCGTGAATAGGCTGCCGGCAGGGGGTTGGCTTTCATCCATCCGCCACAGGCATAAGTGAAGAAATCGTCTCCAGGACGGGCACTCTGATCCATGTCGGCCAGAGACAATCCCGATTTCAGTTGTTGCTGGGCCATCGAAGGAATGGCCATCGTTGTAACTGCCATCATTAGAAGTAATTTTTTCATTTTCATAATATTATTGATTTTTGTTCGTCATTTCGTTAATGCGTCATACGCTTCTGAGAGTTGTTCCCAGCGCTCCACTTCTTCGTCGAGGGCTGCCTTGATATTGGTATATTCGGTCACCAGTTCCATATTGGATGCCTGTGCGGGGTCCATGAGGAGTTGGTCCAACTGTTTCAGGCGGTCTTCCATCTCGCTGATCTTCTTCTCCGAAGCGGCTACGGCCTTTTCTGCCTTGCTGATCTTCTTCTGCTGTTCTTTGCGTTCGGCATACGACAGGGCTGGCGATTTTTCGTCTGATTTTTTCTCTGCTGCCTTGGGCGTCTTTTCTGCCGCAGGCTTTGTTTCCAACTGGCTCAGTTCGTCAATACGCTTCGACTGTAGGAAATCGTAGATGCCTCCGAGGTGTTCTCTGATGCGTCCTCCGCCAAACTCATAGACCTTGGTGACCAGACCGTCAAGGAATTCACGGTCGTGGCTCACGATGATGGCTGTGCCGTCGAAGGCCTTGATGGCTTCCTTCAACACGTCTTTCGAGGGCATGTCGAGGTGGTTGGTGGGCTCGTCGAGGATCAACAGGTTGACGGGTTCGAGCAACAGCCGGATCATGGCGAGACGACTGCGTTCGCCGCCGCTCAACACCTTCACTTTCTTGTCCGATGCTTCGCCTCCAAACATGAAAGCGCCGAGGATGTCGTTGATCTTCAGTCTGACCTCTCCTTTTGCCACACGGTCTATCGTTTCAAATACGGAGAGCGACTCGTCGAGGAGCTGGGCTTGGTTCTGTGCGAAATAGCCGATCTGTACGTTATGGCCTATCTTCAACATACCGTCGTAGGGTATCTCGCCCATGATACATTTCACGAGGGTTGACTTTCCTTCGCCGTTCTTTCCGACAAAAGCCACCTTCTCCCCTCTTTTGATGGTCAGGTTGGCATGCGAGAATACGGTATGGGCGCCATAGTCTTTCCTGACGTCCTCACAGATGACGGGATAGTCGCCGCTTCGCAGACAGGGTGGGAATTTCAGGTGCATGGCGGAGTTATCCACCTCATCCACCTCGATAGGTACTATCTTCTCCAGTTGTTTCACCTTCTGCTGCACCTGTACGGCTTTGGTGGCCTGATAGCGGAAGCGCTCGATAAAGGCGCGCATCTCGGCTATCTCCTTCTGCTGGTTCTCATAGGCACGCTGCTGTTGTTCACGGCGTTCCTTTCTAAGCACCATATATTCATCGTAGCGCACCTTATAGTCTATGATGTGTCCACACGATATCTCTAAGGTGCGATTAGACACATGGTTGATAAAGGCGCGGTCGTGACTGACCAATACTACGGCTTTCGCACTTTGTGCAAGAAACTGCTCCAACCATTGTATCGACTCGATGTCGAGGTGGTTGGTAGGCTCGTCGAGCAACAGCACGTCGGGCTTCTGCAACAGAATCTTTGCCAGTTCGATACGCATGCGCCAACCTCCTGAGAACTCGCGTGTGGGACGGTCGAAGTCTGTTCTTACAAAACCGAGACCTGTCAGGGTGCGTTCCACTTCGGCATCATTACTGTCCGCTCCCATCATCATGTAGCGGTCGTGCTCCTGTGTGAAGCGTTCCACCAGCGCCAAATAACTTTCGCTCTCGTAGTCCGTACGTTCTGCGAGTTCGCGATTGAGTTTGTCTATCAACTGTTGCTGTCGTGTGACATTGGCGAAGGCTTTCATCGCCTCTTCTTTCACGGTCGTATCATCCTGCAACACCATCACCTGTGGCAGATAGCCGATAGTGGTGTCGGAGGGCACGTTGACAGTTCCTGCCGTAGGATGCTGCAAGCCACACAGTATTTTCAAGAGCGTTGATTTACCAGCTCCGTTCTTACCCACAAGAGCAATACGGTCGCGGTCGTTGACCACGAAACTGGCATTCTGGAAGAGGGGTTTGACCCCAAACTCCACCTGTAATCCTTCTACTGATATCATTCTATTTATATTTACCATGCAAAGTTACAAAATTATTCCCGTATTCCCACCGAAAAGGTCGCACGGATTACAAGGATTACACGGAAATTTTTTATCCACGGATTACACTGTTTAGTTTATTGGTTTATTGGTTAGAGGTTAGAGGTTAGTGATTAGTGATTAGTGGTTAGTGGTTAAAGGTTAAGGTTAACGTTAAGGTTAAGGTTATGGGGTATGGCTTAGAGGTTAGAGATTATTTTTAAGATTTTCGTAGGATGATAAAGACCACTACTTAAGCCATCAGACTTCAGACCTCAGACTTCAGACCTCAGACTTCAGACTTCAGACCTCAGACTTCATTTTCGTTTAAGATTTTATTTTGTGTTGCTTACGCAAGAAATCTTTGGAGGAAATCTTCATGTAAGATCTGAGGACCTAAACGGTCCAGAAATCTATTTAATAATATTGTTATCTTCCTTAAATATTTCTTGCCGTAGGCAACATCTTAAACAAGATTTCCTCCAAAGATTTCTTGCGAAGCAACCCCCAAAAACATCCGTCTAATACCCGTTCAAATTCCGATGATTAATAGAGCATACCAAACATCCATAACGGAATGATGTTACCATAGCCAGTCTCTATATCGTCCTTGACCACATAACCATGCTCTATGTTTTGCAACTGCTTTTGCCTTTTCTTCTTTCCTCCAACCTCAAAAGTATATTTCCCGTCAATCAGAAAATCAGAGATAGGCGATACTGTTACAGACATGAGAGAGCGCGTCTGATTGAAAAAGAAAGTTTCTCTAACCGTTCCTATCTCAACACTCCTTCCGGCAAGGGTGTAAATGAGTGTTGGGTTATCCAGATAGATCTTGTCCACCTTACCAAGTCCTTGAATACCGCCCGTAGAAGTGCGGAGCTGCCCAATAAGTCCGGCTTTCTCCAAGTACGCGCAAAGGTCTGCAATTTTGTTTCTAGACACTTCAAGCTGCCCTCCTATCTGACTCATATTAGGCTTAAAGGGTGCACTTTGAGCGATGATGGCAAGCAGTCTTTTGAGTTTTCTTGCCGTTGAAACAGTAAGGTCAGCATATTGCGGAATATCCGTTTCTATCGTGGCATTGACGACTTGCTGAATATACATTCCGATGTTGCCATCAGAGAAAGGATAATATCCTCGTTGCAGATAGTCTGCAAAATGTTCTAATGGCAAGAAGTCATCCTGTATATCGACCTCCTGTTGCATGATTTGTTCTAAAGTACATACAGGAAAGTGAATGCCATGAAAGAGTTCCAGATATTCACGATATGAGAGTCCTTGCATCTCGTACATGAGTGCACGACGGCTCAGGTCAGAAGCACCCTTTGCTATGTCGAGAACAGACGACCCTGTAAACATTACATGGAGTTCGGGATGGTAGTCGTATATCAGTTTCAACTCCCTTGCCCAATCCTGGTATTTATGTATTTCATCGATGAAAAGATATTTTCCTCCCATCTTTGCAAATGAATCTGCCAGTTCTGTGAGTCTATGACTGGCAAAATAGAAGTCTTCTGCTTGCACATAGAGCGCATCTTTTCTTGATAATTGTTCTTTGATGTGTTGAAGCACCAAAGTCGTTTTACCAACACCCCTTGGTCCCATAAGTCCTATCATACGGGCATCCCAATTGATGCAATCATGCATATAGCGATGAAACGTAGTACTCGTTCCTCTCAGCAATTTGTCGAATGTAGCTTGTAATTGTTCCATTTTAAGCCTGATTTTATTGTTCTTCGACTGCAAATATACGAATAAATACGAAAAATGCACTACACGCAGTGCACTTTTTAACATAATTTGCACCATGCATAGTGCATTTTTTCTTAATAACGGTCCTGAAATCACAGAAACGTTTGTTTAGGTTATAGGTTAGTGGTTAGTGATTAGTGGTTAGTGGTTAGTGGTTAGTGATTTTCGTTAAAGATTATTTTTAAGATTTTCGTTAAGATTTCGAGCATCTCCGATGCGATCCATAATAAAACGCTCCTATAGAGCAACGTACTGTTGCGCATTTTCAGTTAGGATTTTCGTTAAAGATTCTTGTGGCGTGACAAAAACCAGTCCATCAGCCTTCAGACCTCAAACCTCAGACTTCAGACCTCAGACTTCAGACCTCAGACTTCAGACTGCATTTTCGTTAAAGATTTTGTTTCCGTCTAATATCCGTTTAAATTCCGATGATAGATTTCTGGCCATAGGCCATATTTTATTAAAGATTACCTCCAAAGATTTCTAGCCTTCAGGCTACCCCAAAAAAATCTTTCTGTGATTTCTGTGTGACATTAAAAAGGGAGGGAACCAGCAAAAGAATAAATCCGTGTGAGATAAAAAAAGCAGGAACACCTTGCGAGTATTCCTGCATTTTTTCGTTCTCTTACGAGAATAAGACTTTACTTAACCTTCTCGACGATAGCCTTGAAAGCCTCAGGGTTGTTGACAGCGAGGTCAGCAAGCACCTTACGGTTGATTTCAATACCAGCATGAGCGAGCTTGCCCATCAGAGCAGAGTAGCTCAAACCTTCGATACGGGCAGCAGCGTTGATACGCTGAATCCACAGAGCGCGGAAATTGCGTTTCTTGTTCTTACGGTCGCGGTAAGCGTAGGTAAGACCCTTTTCCCATGTGTTCTTCGCTACTGTCCAAACATTCTTGCGGGCACCAAAGTAACCGCGAGTGAGTTTCAGAATTCTTTTACGTTTTGCTCTTGAAGCAACGTGATTTACTGATCTTGGCATAGTTTTCTTCTTACTTTAATGTTTGACAATAGGTGAATTAACGGAGACACAACAGGTCACGAACCTGCTTCATGTTGCTGTTGTCCACGATAGCCTGGTGAACCAGGTTACGCTTCTGCTTCTTAGTTTTTTTAGTCAGAATGTGACTGTGGTAAGCATGGTGTCTCTTGATCTTACCTGTACCGGTGAAACGAAATCTCTTCTTTGCGCCGGAATTTGTCTTTACTTTTGGCATTGTTTTGTTATTTAATTGTTATTTAATAATATGGTGGCAACGCATATACCGGGCGTTACGCACCTGTTTTCGTTCAAATCTTGTTTTTCAACTTTTCGAGAGCGTCTGCGCTAATCTTGGCGTTTGCCAGCATACCGCTTTTCGTTTCCACGCGCTCTTTGGCCTGCTGCTGCTCTGCCTCTTTGCTCTCGGCTGCCGAAGCCTCTCTGTCGCGAGCCTGTTGACTCTTCTTGGCCACACCTGCTTTCTTAGGAGCGAGATAGATAAACATCTTCTTACCTTCGAGTGAGGGCATGTGCTCTACCTTACCGTATTCCTCCAGATCGTTTGCGAAACGTAACAGGAGCACTTCTCCTTGTTCCTTAAACAGGATAGAACGTCCACGGAAGAATACGTATGCGCGTACCTTATTACCATCTTCCAGGAATTCCTTGGCGTGCTTCAGCTTAAACTGGTAGTCGTGCTCATCGGTCTGAGGTCCGAAGCGAATCTCCTTCACTTCCACCTTCACCTGCTTGGCTTTCATTTCCTTCTGACGCTTCTTCTGCTGATAGAGGAACTTCGAATAGTCGATAATGCGACAAACGGGAGGGTTGGCATTTGGGGATATCTCAACGAGGTCAACGCCCTCTGCACGAGCCATATCCAATGCTTGACGAGTGGGAACTACTGTTGATCCGTCGTCTCCCACAATACGTACCTCACGCACACGAATCTGTTCGTTGACGCGGTACTGATTCTTCATGTTGTCATTCTTCATCGACTATATTTTCGGTGTAATTACTCAAATTGGCTGCAAAGTTACTGTTTTTATTCGGACTAACAAAACTTTTCGCATTATTTTTTCATTATTTCTCACATAATTTTATTCCCTACCCTATTTTGTCGCACAAGGAGCGTTTAGGTTAGTGGTTAGTGGTTAAAGGTTAAAGGTTAAAGGTTAAAGGTTAAAGGTTAGAGATTCTCTTAAAGATTTTCGTAGGATGATAAAGACCACTCCCTCAGACTTCAGACCTCAGACTTCAGACTTCATCTTAGTTGAAGATTATTCTAAAGATTTTCGTTTAGATTTCGAGCATCTCCGATGCGATCCATAACAAAACCATCCCCAAAAGCGAGGTATTCGAGCGCATTTTCAGTCGAGATTTTTATTAAAGATTTTATTTCCGTCTAATATCCGTTTAAATTCCGATGATGATTGATTTCTTGCCATAGGCAACCCCCAAAACATCCGTCTAAGATCCGATGATCCAAAACATCTTGCACTCGCGCAACCCCCTTATTTTTTTCTCTTTATAAAAGAAAATACTGGGAAAAGTTGGTGATTTCTAAATATTTCGTTATATTTGCATTAAAAATTTTTAAAAGCGGGAAATATGGATTTGACTCATAATATAATTGAATACGTGAACTGCTGCGTGGGTGCTTTTGCGAATCGTTTTAAGCTTTCATTGGCAGATTCGTACGCCTATCTGCGTAGATTTAAAGGAATAGACTTCCTTGTTGATTGCTATGTGGCTGAGCATACTCTTTCAATAGAGGATGCGGTGGAGGATATTACCATATTATGTCAAAAGAATGGAGGACGATTAGGATGCTAAAATTATATCATGGTAGCAATGTCGTGATAGATAAAATAGATTTATGTCTTTCACGAAAAGGCAAGGATTTTGGATGTGGCTTTTATCTGAATCCAAATGAATCGCAAGCAAGGGAAATGGCAGTTCGTACTGCCCAAAGACTACAGGAGGGAACACCTGTAGTTAATGCTTACTTGTTTGATGACAGCTTGCTTATGGAAGATTCAACGGTTTTATCCGTTAAAGTCTTTGAAAATTATTCTGAAGAATGGGCAGAATTCATTTTGATGAATAGAAGGAATATGTCTTCTACGCCTGCTCATCCTTATGATATAGTTATTGGTCCGATTGCAGACGATACGGTAGGTCTTCAAATGCGTCGTTTTATCCAGGGCTATATCAGTATTGACAGAATGATTGAAGAACTGCGATTTAAAAAGCCTGCTGTTCAGTATTTCTTTGGAACAGAAAAAGCTGTTAGTTACTTAAAGAAGATTTGATTATGAATGAAGATATACAGTTTCAGATAGAATGTCTCTCTACAGAATTGGTTGAGATGCTGATGCAGAAGTATGGATGGGATATGAAGAAAGCTCTGGATGAGCTGTATTCTTCAGAAACCTATAAGCGCCTGTGTAATCCTGCCTGTGGCTTGTATTACGAAGGAGCAGTGTATGTATTCTCTTATTTGGAGAATGAGATGGAAACTGGAGTGGTAAAATGAATCCTTGCGAAGCAACCCCCAAATAATCCGCGGAACACACGGAAATCAAATCTGTGTCATCCATGTGCTCCGTGGATAAAGAAGACAGCGCCCCTTGACAACAAGGAACGCTGTGCGATTAAGGGATTATGGTTAAGAAGAAAACGGAAGACTAACCCTCTAAACCTCCGCCTCCGGGCTTCTGCTCAGTACCCTGGTCGCTTCCACCGGGTTTCTGCTCAGTACCCTGGTCGCCGCTGCCAGGATTGGTAGTAGAACCGGTATCCTCGCCGTCCGCCTTAGGTGCATCGATGGAGTCAGGCAACTTGATGTTGAACTCCTTGTCCATGTACTTAAACAACACCTGGTTGACGTTAGAGAAGGCGAAGGTACGCTTCAGCTTCAGGGCATACTGATAGATAGGAGTACCCTTGATGCCGTTCTTCTCGTTCGGGCGGTTAGCCTTAAGCCATGCGCTGCTGGCAGCCTGCTGCTTGGCGAACTTCTCGCGCTGCACCTTCTGCTTCTCGGTAGCAGGACCCTTGTATGGGTTGGCGAGTTTGGCGAGATGGATTTTGTTACTAGACTTGTTAGTGGCGAAGTAGTCGTTAGACTTGTTACCATACTTACCACTGATACCTTTGATGATGTCGATTGTTTGAATTGTAGCCATAATAATTGTGTTTTTTAAGGTTAATAACTAATTTGTCAGATGCCGACGCAACTCTGAACGCCGAGTGTGGCGAGGAGTGCTGTGATCACGCTTACGATAAACTGGAGTACCGTCTTGAGCGTTTCTTTGTTTTTTGTGTTACTCATGGTATTAGATCATTAAAGTTACTTACTTGGCTGTTGTCACCAGCTACATTCGGGGCGCCTCCGAGATGCGTTCGGCTTCTGCCAGCCTTTTTTGTTTCTGTTGCAAAGATACAACATCCCCAAAAATCAATCATACGTTTCCATACGTTTCCTGCGATTCGAGGACATTTTCTTTTAAATTCTTTTATTTCGCACACGGAGCGTTTAGGTTATAGGGTAGTGGTTAGTGATTAGTGGTTAGTGGTTAGTGATTATTTTTAAGATTTTCGTAGGATGATAAAGACCACTACTTCAGCCTTCCGACTTCCGACCTCAGACTTCAGACTGCATTTTCGTTAAAGATTATATTTGTGGTGCCTATTTATCATCGGATCTTAAACGGAACTTAAACAGATTTCTTGCGAAGCAATATCTTAAAAAAGATTTCCCCCAAAGATTTCTTGCGCTCGCGCAACCCCAAAAACATCCGTCTAATATCCGTTTAAATTCCGATGATCCGATGATCCGATGATCCGATGATCCGATGGATCACGGCCCACCCAGGTATTCCACGATGAGTCTGACCTCCCGTGCCGAAAACCACTTACTCGTTTTCCTGTACCCCTGCATCGCGAGGGCAGCCGTCAGGGGCTGACAGCGACAGATCCATGACATCAGGCGGTTGACCGCCGTGTGCGGCGTGGCAGACGGGAAATATCTGAGCGCCAAATCTTTTTTGGTATAAGAGCGAATTTCAAAATCGTTCATAGCGTGTTGTTGTTAATAGATGAAACATAATAATCAGAGAAATCTTTGCACCCTGCCGGCAACTGGTGGTGATGGAGCGTCGGCAATACCTCACGCAACTGCATGAAGAGACTCTCGCCCGGTGCATCGCGGTCTGGAAACATGTGGAACGACGTACCCAACCGGTTTGCCAGATCGCCCAACAACTCCTTGTCAGCCGCGGAGAGCAAGGTGGCAGACGGAATCGCCACCGCCTTATGACCCGCCGAGAGCATCGCCCAACAGTCAGAACATCCCTCCGTGATATAGAGCGGTTCCTCAGGCCGCAGCATCGCCACCACAGGCAGGTTGTAGATGGTGCAGCGTGCCCCGTAGGGGAAGCGGAAGCGAGGCGTCACGTCACCCTTGTGGTAGTCGAGGTTGCGGTTCTGCAAACCGATGAGCAGCCCCGTCGTGTCGAAATATGGCGTCTGCAACCAATGGATGCCCTGGCGGTCGGTCCACGACGACAGACGGCACCAGCGCACCACACGCGGATTGATCTTCCGTTCGGCAAACAGGAACTGTTGCGCCTCGTCACTCAACCACGGATGTTCGAAGTTGCGGGCATAGCGCGAGGCATCAAACGGCCTCATGGTTTTCTCCGCCACAGGCGTGCGCGGTCGGTATTCGTCGATCACCACGTTAGCATCGTCAGCCAGCCAACGGCACGCCCTGGGGAAGTCCTTGTCGAGGTGGCGCATCACAAGGTCTATCGTGCCGCCGTGAGCCCCACAGGCAAAACACCTGAAGCTGTTTGTCCTTGCGAGAAACGTCATACTCGCATGATGGTCATCGTGAAACGGACACAGACATTTATGTCGCGTCACCCGCAGTCCGAGGCGCTCCGCCACCGCCTCAATGGGCAGTGCACGAAGCTTTTCAATCTTCATTCTGTCAAGCATGGCTATTTCCCTTTAGTACCACGTCCGACAACATTCCCCGTCAGATACTCCTGCGTCTTGGAGTACAGTCCCGTCTGGGCAGAATACGTGATGAATTTACGGTGAGTCCACTTGTAGAGTTGGTTCTTTGTCCCATCTTTATCTTTGCCCAATGAGAGACGCAGCGCTTCCAATTGAGCCTCGTTGAATGATTCAGGCAGATCGTCCAACAGATTCTTGGGTCCACGTCTGCCTGCCACATTCATGTTGTCAGCCTCTTGTCCGAGCATGTCAGCAAAGATTTGCATCTTGCTCCAGATGTCATGATACACGAGCCACTCCACCAGTTCGCCCATAGACTTGGACCACGCCATGCCGTTGAGCACCCAGAGCAGACAGCCCGCCTTCCATGCCGACACGATAGCACGCTTGGAGATGTCCCACAACATATCGTCGTCCGCAAGATCAGCCAGCGATGCCATGTCCTGTGCCAACTGGTCAACAAGTTTGTTCAGCGGCTTGATGACAAAGCGCCCTTTGCAGATGCCAAGACGGGCGATATACTCATCAAGCTTATGGTAGAACGTCTCGTCATACTTACCCTGCCGGGGAATACGTCCGTCGCGGTTTGTGCGAGCCTTGTAGGAAAAGACCATACGCCCAAACGTACCGTTGAACAGGTCGTTCTTATAGAATTTGCGAGCGGCAAAGGGAGTAGAAGAAATGGTGATGTTGGTGCGCAGCACCGGATTTCCCGTCACGCCCTCAGCCGTGGCACGAAGTGCACCAGCTCTGGCCTTGTCGTAGATGTTGCGAAGCATTTGGCTCACCTGCTTATGTCCGCCACACATCTTATCAGCCATCTCCACCTCAGGCATGTTGAGATATTGTGTGCGTTTGCCCAACATCTCGCATCCCATGGCATTCTGAATGAAGGCTGCGTTGGTCACATCGGCAGGCGGAAACCAAAAAGCCACATCTGGGCGCACAGGTTTCTCCTTGTTGGCAGACTTGCTTTTAATCAGTTTCTGCCACTCCACCAGTTTGGCAAGCTCGTCCTCATCGTGACTGCGGAAGTCGCGACACATAGCTTCCGAAATGTTTGTAAATTGCCCTTTATTACAGCCGGAATCTGCAACAAGATTGGCCATCATGCCACATAATTCCTTCCAACTAAGGTCAGGATACATGAATTCCGCTCCGCTGACGTGTGCTCCGAAAACTGGGAAAATCATCGGAACGAGGGGCTCATGCATGTCTTTTGATACTTGTGAGAGCAAAAGAGCCACAATTTCCGTTCCTTTTCCAAGTTTTGGCATCGTCGGAGCGGTGTTTTTACTAATATTATACTTCATGATTGTTCTTTCAAAATTTTATAACTTGTTGATATTCTGCCTTTTAGATAGAAATTCGATGGACTAAATCTTCCAATTCCAGTTCTTCCAATTAATTTTTCGAGGGTGCCTTTTTCTCTTATTATATATATAACTATTTAATTATTAATAAGTTATAAGACTCTAAAAAGGGGTTTTGCGTTTTCACACCCTTAATTGGAATTTGGAAGAACTGGAATATTGGAAGATTCTACGCTCTGATCAACCCTATCCCCTCTCCCTCTCCGAGGCCTGTTGCACTATCTACCAGTTTGGCAACCTGCCTCAGTTCTTTGGCAGCTTCCATACAGAACTTAGCGAAAGTGAGTTTCTCGTTGTAGTCTGGGCGATTGAACGTAGGATAGATAGTCCCGTCTGGTTTT
>Ga0129310_1001035_pt1 | contig 26933 bp, 20 predicted proteins | sample Go1ome_2_FD_94433 | JGI IMG/M metagenome (GOLD analysis project Ga0129310, IMG submission 94433) | Western lowland gorrila individual fecal microbial communities from Wisconsin, USA - Go1022A metagenome | ecosystem: Host-associated > Mammals > Digestive system > Large intestine > Fecal | place... | reverse complement strand
GGTCCCCATATTTATCAAGGCAGTTCTTGTGGACTGTCAGCTTTGCTGCGCCTAAAATTATTTGTGAAGATGGTCGTGGGAGGTTAGGTGAGATTGGTTTTTGTTAGCTTAATGGCATTGACTTATAAGTACAGCAGGCGAAACCTCAGCCGCAGCGGGGAATGAAGATACAGTGCCCGAAACTGTCAGCAGCGCCGCGATGAATGCAGCTGTCATTTTGTTTTTCATTATATTCACTCCTATCAAAATATGAAATTGTTCGTAGTACAGATCAATGTTGAACTTCCTGCCCATTATAGCACATTATCAATATAATTTCAAGCGTTTTGGCAAAAATATTATAGAATTTGAACAGTAAATGCTAATATACATCACGCCTGAGAAAAGGTAACACATGTCGGTTCATATTGTGTAAGTTGTTTTGGGCAGAATGTCTTTATTTATGTATTTCGGGGCGGTATTTTTACTAAAAATCAAAAAAAATGTGGGTTTTCTATTGACAAAGAATGTAAATGAGTGTATAATGTACAAGGGAAGAAATTAGTTTGGATTGTTTATCAAACTATACTTTAGGAGGATGATCTACATGAAAAAGAAGATATTTACAGCTGCACTTGCTGCCGCTGTAGCTATGGCAACTGCCCCCGCAGTTCTGGCGGTAGAGCAGACAGATGCCATCACAGGTGACCTGAACGTTACCGATTTCTTTGGCGCTAAGACAGATGCCGTTCAGCTGAATGACGGCGAGAGTGTTACATTTAAGTTCAACAACAAGTCCAACGGCACCAACAACTGGGATAACTTCGTTATGTGCGTTGCAGGTGAGGTCGGTGAGGCTTACACGGGCGCAGATCAGGAGATACTGGTCGTAAGAGCCGATAACTGGGGCTGGGGCGGCGGTTACTCCGACTTCGTAGCACCCGATGCCAGCGGCAATAAGCTGAATTTTGAAACCGATATCAACTGGGATCTCTGGGCTGATGAATGCCAGAGCGGTATGGATGTTGAGATAACTGTCAGCAAGGAAGGCAACACCCTTGCTTACAATGCGAAGATAGGTGAATACACCGATAAGCTGACCGCTACTTCGGGCGTTGATCTGCCAGGCAGCGTTTATATATTCTTCACAGGTGAGAACTGTGACCTGACAGGTTTCAGCACCTCTAAGGGCGGCGCTAATCAGGAGGATATCAACAACCAGACTCAGGCCGGTCTTAAGGTAGTTGACAGTCTTTCAGGCGACCTGAACGTTGCTTCATTCTTCGGCAGCAGGACAGATGCGGTTCAGCTGAACAACGGCGAGAGCATCACATTTGATTTCAATGCCAAGTCCAACGGTTCCAACAACTATGAGAACTTTATACTGGGCGTTACCGGTGCAGCAGGTGAAGAATACACAGGTGCTGACCAGGAAGTTCTGGTACTGAGAGCTGATGCTTGGGGCTGGGGCGGCGGTATGTCCGACTTCGTAGCACCTGATGCTGAGGGAAACAAGCTGGCTTTCGAGTCTGATGTTAACTGGGATGAATGGCAGGCAGGCGCTCAGAACGGCTACAAGGTAACTGCTACACTGAGCAAGGACGGCGACAAGCTGACTTACAATGCTAAGATCGGTGATTATACCGTTAAGTCCACTGCTGTATCAGGCAAATCTCTGCCCGATAGCCTATACGTATTCCTGACCGGTGAGAACTGCGATATCACAGGTATCTCCACCAGCAAGGGCGGTGCTCAGGAGAACAACACTGAGTCTAAGGCTGCAAATTCCAGTTCTAAGGCAAGCACCACAACTTCTTCTAAGGCTTCGACCACTACTACCACAACAACTTCAAAGGCTTCTGATGCTACTGCAAACAGTTCTGCTGCTGAGTCTGACAACACCAAGACAGGCAACTCTGTTGCCGGCGGATTCGTTGCTGTTGCACTGACTGCCGCTGCTGCTGTTGTACTTCGCAAGAAGAAGTGATACATAGCAAAGATATATCGGAGCGCTGAGCATATCAGCGCTCTTTTGTACATAAATTTGGATAGAAAAACAAAGCAGACATGCTCTCACTGAGCCTGTCTGCTTTGTTTTACAGTAAATTATACCATGTATTGGGAAAGGTTAGTTTGGGATAAGTGATTTGACATACCTTATGCAGCCACAGTCAGGGAGGTGCTGCGGCTGCGAATGGTATATGCGCCGATGTGTGACCGCGACGCTTATTTTTTGAGCTTTGCCATCATGTCCAGAAGTTCAAGCTGCTGTTCAAATGCGTTCAGTTCAGTTTTTTCATCGATGATAACCAATTCGGTATCAGTCAGCTTCGCGAACAGCCTGATGTCTTCGGTGGTCAGCGCTGTGGAAACTACGGCGTGGTGAGCGCCGCCAGCGTATATCCATGCAGCTGCACCTGTCTTGAAGTCGGGGACTATCTTCCACATCAGTCTTGCAACAGGCAGCTTGGGCATCTCTTTCGGCTGCTTGACAAGGTCTATCCTTGCGCACACGAGTCTGAAACGGTCGCCCATGTCAACCATCGAAACTGCTATGCCTTCGCCTACGATACCGTCAAATACCAGTCTGGCAGGGTCGCTCTTGTTGCCGATGCCCAGATGGTGTACCTGTATCTTTGGCTTGGAAGCTGCAAAAACAGGAGAAACTTCCAGCATGTGAGCAGCCAGTTCCAGTTCTTCGCCGCTTGTCATGTCATAGGTGTAGTCCTCCATGAAGCCTGTTGCGCCCTCTCTGCCTGCGGCTATCTTTTGCAGGACAGCAGCAAGGGCAGCAGTCTTGTAGTCGCCCTCAGGACCAAATCCGATCCCCTTAGCCATGATGTTCTGAGCTGCGATGCCCGGAAGCTGGTTCAGCCCGTGAAGATCCTGGAAAGTATCGGTGAAAGCAGCCGCATTTTCCTTAGCGAGGAACTTGTCCAGAGCAACTTCGTACTTTGCCTGTTCTCTTACTGCATCGATGTTTTCGGTGTCCATATCGTACTTGTCGGTGTACTCAGCCATCTTTGCATCTATCTCAGCATCGGTGACTGAGTTTGCGATCTTCACCAGATCACCTATACCGTAGTAGTTGACATTCCAGCCGTACTTGATCTCGCTCTCGACTCTGTCGCCGTCTGTAACTGCAACATCGCGCATGTTGTTGCCGAACATTGCGACTTTCATACCCTTGCAGAAGTCCACGCCTTCAGCCGCGTGAGCGAAACGGCGTATCTGTGCGATGACATCATCATGCTTGTAATAGCCCGCAACGACCTCGCGCTTGATGCCCAGTCTTGTGCAGATGAAACCGAACTCTCTGTCGCCGTGTGCCGACTGGTTAAGGTTCATGAAATCCATGTCGATGCTGTCATACGGCAGTTTTTCGTTGTACTGTGTGTGCAGGTGCAGCATGGGCTTTTTGAGTGCTTTCAGCGCTCTTATCCACATCTTCGCAGGCGAAAAAGTGTGCATCCACATGATCACTGCTATGCAGTCCTTATCGGCGCTTGCCTTCACGCAGAGGTCTTCAGCTTCGTTTGATGTCTTGACTATGGGGGTATGAACGATCTCGGCTATATCTCCGATCTTTTCGTTCAGGAACCTGACCATCTCAAGGCTGTCCTTTTCAGCCTGTGCGAGAGTTTCCTCGCCGTACAGATCCTGACTGCCTGTTAAAAAGTAAATTTTTTTCATAATGAACTCCATTCTATATATCAATGATCGGTCAGCTTTGCTCAAAACAGTCTTACGCTTACTACCGACAGTTTGGGCAGAGTGAATTTTACACCCTTTTTGGTGATCTCAGCCTTGTGCTCAGCGGGAACGATCCTCTCGCCGTCCTCAAAGTCATTGTAAGCGTGAACATCACCGTATGTCAGCACTTGTGCTTCCGCCTTTGTGAAGCTGTTGCCAACCAGTTCGCACTCTATCTCAAAATCTTCTTCAAGAGAAGCGTTTGAGAAAGTCAGTGTCACATGACCATCTTTGTCGATCGATGCAGACTTGGTGACTGCGGGTATCTTTCCGCCTGCTTCTTCGTTCTCGCAATAGCTGTAGAGCAGTTCTGCGTCCTGATGTGTCTTATACATGTTGAAAACGTGGTAGGTCGGGGTCTTGACCAGCTTTTCACCCTCAGTCAGCAGAAGTGCCTGCAATACGTTTACCGCCTGTGCAAGGTTAGCCATTGCTACTACATCCGAATGCTCGTTGAAAATATTCAGGCTGACAGCCGCAACTATAGCATCACGCATGGTATTCTGCTGGAAGAGGAAACCAGGATTTGTACCCTCCTGAACATCGAACCAGCAGCCCCACTCGTCAACTATCAGCTTCATGTTGTCGCTATGCTGCTTCATTATATTGTTGTGCTTCTCTATCAGTGTGCCGATGTGCATGGCGTTTTTGATCGTCTGATAGTATACCTCATCAGTGAAATCTGTGGCACTGCCCTTGTTGAAGAAATCCCCCGATGGTATGGTATAATAGTGCAGCGAAATAGCTTTTGCGTGGAAGTCGTTGATGCCTTCCATCAGCTTTGTGGTCCAGTTGTAGTCATCAACATTTGGACCGCCTGCGACCTTGTAAAGTTCGTTTCCGCCGAAATTGCGGCAGTAGGTCGAATAGCGTCTGTAGAGATCGGCATAATATTCGGGGCGCATATTTCCGCCGCAGCCCCAGTTTTCATTGCCGATGCCGAGATATTTGAGCTTCCAGGGCTTTTCTCTGCCGTTCTTTCTTCTCAGGTCAGCCATTGGCGATACTCCGTCAAAAGTGATGTACTCGATCCAGTCAGCCAGTTCTTCGACAGTACCGCTTCCAACGTTACCTGCCAGATAAGGCTCACAGCCCAACTCTTCGCACATGTTGAAAAACTCGTGTGTGCCGAATGAGTTGTCTTCGGTAACGCCGCCCCAGTGAGTGTTGACCATCTTGGGACGCTCGCTCTTCTCACCGATGCCGTCTTTCCAGTGGTATTCATCAGCGAAGCAGCCGCCCGGCCAGCGCAGGACAGGCATTTTTATTTCCTTGAATGCCTCGATGATGTCGTTTCTGACACCGTTTGTATTGGGAATATCAGAATTCTCACCGACATATATGCCATTGTAGATGCACCTGCCGAGATGCTCTGAGAAATGTCCGTATATCTCACGGTTGATATGTGACTTTTTGTCTAATGTGTTTACGACTGCTTTGAGTTTTTTCATGTTTCTACCTCCTGAGTTTGGTTCTGCGTGTATTTGCGGAATTATCCCCGCAGATATTATAACCGTAGCAGACTGCATATTGGATGTTCGCCTGTGTGCGTACATTACATAAGCTGAGTCTGTACAACTGTCCGACTGTCATTGCAAAAGAAAATATGTAATTACAAATAAAAAGTCTTGACAAATTTATACATACATATTATAATGATATCAGCAAAAAGTCAATGGACAATACACTTGATGATATGGAGGATTATCTTGAACGAGATCATTTTATCTACCGACAGGCTGCCTGTTATGTGCAGTTGTGACTATATCGCGCTGACCGAGCCGTACTTCATGGCTGAGAGAACGCCTGATTTCAACGTTATCATATATGTGGTCGAAGGCAGTATGTGCATCACTGAGGGAGAATGTGACTATGAACTCGAAGCGGGGGAGCTGCTCTTTCTTAAAAAGGGGCTTCACCATTATGGCAAAGATGCTGTGCCGCGCGGCACAAAATGGTATTTTGCGCACTTCTATCTCGATGAATCGGTGGGTGACCGACCTGAGTTCATGCCCGATCCCGATCCTTTAGGTGCGGGTGAAAGGGTCGAGTTGAATGTTATCCTGCCAAAACGTATATCAGTATCAAAAAACGGACAGATACATAATTTATTTGCGGAACTTGTGAAGTACAGCCAAAGTGAAGACCCATACAAACGCCTGCGTGTGAACGGAATGCTGTATTCTCTGCTGACAGAAGCCGTTTTGCAGCGCTACACCGAAAGTGCGATGCCGCGCCTTTCTGACAGGATATGTGCATGGCTTGGCGAACACTGCAATGAGTCTTTTTCGGCAGCACGTCTTGAAAAGGAATTTTTCCTCAGTTATAAACGCATGGCTGCGGTATTCAAGGCTGAACAGGGCGAAACTATGCAGCAGTTCCACACAAAATGCCGAATGACTAGGGCGTGCTATCTGCTTCGCTCGACAGCAATGCCTGTCCGCGAAGTTGCTAACGCTGTCGGTTACAATGACCCTCTTTATTTTACACGATGCTTCCGCAGCTGTGAGGGGCAATCGCCATCGGATTACAGAAATTCCGTCAGAGCAGGATATTAAGGTTGGGCATATTGACATGGATAATTATACTTGTCATACATCTGAAATTTATTTCGTCAAATTCACGATACAGGTGAATATTTATGCGACTGAACTTGTAGACATTCATGTGAAAAAGGCAGACATGTTTGCAGACTTAAGCGTTTTCGAGCTATTCAAAACGTGCTTTTGGGGCTGATAAATGGTCTGAAATACAATTTGTATGGTAAAATGTGGTAACTTGTTATTACAATTTGTGAATGTTCAATATTATATATTCTAACAATTTGTGCAGATTAAGCATTGACAGAAAAGAGGAAATTCTGTATAATAATGACAAGATAGTCAATTTGGATATTTTGCTTGACATTCAGATGAAAAAAGTGTATAATATTTCATTAGAAGATGGTTACTATAGTTTGGCAATATTATGACAAAAGACAATATGTTTGATTTCTATCAATAATAAAGCGTTTCATTTGTGAAAAATAATGTTATAACAAATTTTCTGATTTGTAATTATATTGAACTAAAATTTGTTGTCTTTTCAATACAATGTTGTGTACGGACATTTTGGGTAACTGAAAGGGTTGGGTAAATGAAAAGGATATCTGCATTGGTACTTTCTGTGATGCTGGCGGCTGCGATGGTTTCCTGCGGCTCGGAAAGTTCGGGAACGGCGGCTTCGGAGAGTTCACAGACTTCTCAGACCGAGCATGCCGAAGAAAGTGAGAAAGAAGTGTCTGCCGCGAACGGTGAGGCAGGCGCACCTATAGAACTGACAAAATGTGTTGGCAATCCCATCGCGGGCTTTGATGATAAGGGCGAACTGACATACGGCGGCGACCCGTCTGTGCTGGTGGTGGGTGATACACTATATTTATATGTGGGTCATGACATTTCGACCAACGACAGCTATGTTATGCCCGAATATCTCTGCTATTCCACTAAGGATATGAAAGAGTGGAAATATGAAGGCTCGGTGCTGAAAATGGCAGATGTCAAGTGGGCTGAAAAGAATTCCGCATGGGCGGGTCAGGTCGCAAGGCACTATGATGAAACGGCGGGGAAGGATAAGTACTACTTCTACTACTGTTCGTGGAACAGTGCTGACAGCGGCAAACAGTCCATCGGCGTTGCGGTGGCTGACAGCCCTACAGGTCCGTTTGAGGACATCGGGCAGGCGCTGGTCAACGGTTCTTTAACAGAAGAACAGACCTCTGACTGGAACGACATCGACCCGACCGTCTGGATAGAAGATGGTGACGATGGGGAAGAGCACAGATATCTCGCATGGGGCAATTCAAAGCTGTATGTCTGCGAACTGAACGAGGATATGATATCGGTCAAGGACTATGACGGTGACGGCGAGATAACCTTTAAAAAAGATGTTGTGGCGAAGATGCCGCCCGCATCATACACGGAAGCGCCCTGGATATACCGCAGACAGGACGAGAACGGCAAATATTACGGTGATTATTACCTGTTTTACGCCTACGGCTGGCGTGAGCAGATGGCATACGCCACCACAGATGACCTGATGGATGGCAAGTTCGATTATCAGGACGTTATAATGAAAGCCTCTGCGACCTCGAATACTAATCATATGGCGGTGGTCGATTTCCTGGGAAAAACGTGGTTCATCTACCATAACGGTTCACTGGCGGGCGGCAGTGGTTTCAGAAGAGTTGCCTGCGTTGAAGAACTTAAATTTTTTGATGACGGCGCTGTTGATTATCTGGAAGAAACTGCGGCTGGCACATTCGGCACAGCATCGGCGCTTATCGCGCAGAACGGCGAAAAGCTGGCGCACAAGTGGTTCAATAATTCTCTGGCAGATGATGCTTACCCATACACCGATGCAGAACTTGGGAGCGGTCTTGAAAAGACAAATGAACTTGACGAGCAGTGGGCGATAGTTCAGGGCAAGTCCGACAAGGACGACCCTTACGCAGTTTCGATAGAATCAAACAACAAGGCGGGACTTTACGTTACGGTCAAAGACGGCGGCGTGGTGCTGAGTCAGGACTATGACAACAGTATGTCGCAGGCGCAGACTTTCAGGACGGTCACAGGGTTGTCAGGAAAAGGTGTTTCCTTTGAATCGGTGGCTGAACCTGGCATGTACCTGACGCTTTCGGGCGGCGCGGCAAGCCTTACGGACGGTTCAGACCCGCAGGCTGTCAGCTTTGATATAGAAGATGTGTGAATGGAGCAAACAAATGGAGCATAATGTTAATTTAAATATATCGGCATATTCTGAGGAGGATTTTTTATGCGCAAAAGAGTTCTTTCGGCAGCTGCGGCACTGCTTGCGGTCACTATGATGATGTCAGCTTGCAGCAGTGCTAAGGCAAATGACGGCAGCAAGGCAGACACCACCGAGAGCAGTGCAGCGGTCAGCAAAGAGCCTTCGTATGATTATGATTTTACGGTGGATATGAGCGGCTATGACATCGGTCAGGTATCTTCGGGGGCTTCGGTGCATGACCCCTCGATACTGAAAGCCGACGGCAAGTACTATATATATGGTTCACATATGGCGGCAGCTTCCTGTGACGATCTGCTCAGCTGGAAGTTCATGGCGAACGGCTACCGCGCTGATAATTCGGTCTTCGGGCAGATCTATTCGGTATATGACGAGGCGTTTGCTTACGCGGGCGCACCTTCAAGCCTTATACCGACAGATGATGCAGGACGCGGCGGAGAACATGTGTGGGCGCCTGATGTCATCTACAACAAAGCAATGGGCAAGTACGTTATGTACTACTGCACAACTTCCACATGGAACGCATCTAACCTCTGTTACGGTATCAGCGATACACCTGAGGGTCCGTTCGAGTGGCAGGGCGCACTGGTCTATTCGGGATTTGATATGTCAAATATCGAAGCTACCGATGTTTACGACTATGTTGATGAAGACTATGCGGTAGAAAATTACATAAAAGGCGGCAAGTACAACTTTGATGACTGCCCCAACGCCATCGACCCCGCGATATTCTATGACGGCGAGGGCAAGATGTGGCTGGTCTACGGTTCGTGGAGCGGCGGTATCTTCCTGCTGGAAGTCGATGAAGCAACAGGCAGGGTGATACACCCTGAGGCTGACCCCGACAACAACGTTGACCCGTATTTCGGCAGAAAGCTGGCGGGCGGCGGTCATGAGTCGATGGAAGCACCATATATCCTGTGGGACGAGGACAGTGGTTATTACTACCTGTTCGTTTCCTACGGCGGACTTAACCGCGAGGGCGGCTATCAGATAAGAGTTTTCCGCAGTGACAAGCCTGACGGCAAATATGTTGACATGTACGACCGTGAACTTGAAGCGAAAGTGAACAACTCCTACTTCGGGCTGAAACTTTCGGGCAACTACATGCTGCCCAGCCTGAAACAGGCTTACATGGCAACCGGTCATAACTCGGCGCTGGTCGATGATGACGGAAAGAAATACGTGGTATATCACACCCGTTTTGACAATGGTTCAGAAGCGCATTCACCGAGAGTTCACCAGTTTATTGTGAATGCTGAGGGCTGGCCTTGCATGCTGCCTTATCAGACGCAGGGCGAAACTGTCAGCGAAAAAGGCTACTCGATGGACGATGTCGCGGGCAGATACTATTTTATAAACCAGGGTACTGAGATAAGTGCGGACATCGCTGAGCCTGTCATACTCTACCTTGACCCGAACGGCAATGCTGTTACCGAAAAGGAAACAGGTACATGGGAAATGACAGAGGGCAGCTGTTACATGACAGTCACTCTGGGAGAAACCACCTACAGCGGAGTCTTCTGTGCGATGACGGACGAAGCTGACACACAGGTCATGACATTCTCGGCAGTAGGCAATAATGAGAGCGTATGGGGTGTTAAATATGCCGAATGAGGAAGTTTCCCCTAAAAGAAAGCCGCCCCGCGAGGGGTTCAGGCGCAGGATAAATCCTTACTATGCGGGCATGACAAAAAAGGAGATAGCCATTGACACATCAAAGACTGTGTTCAAGTGGCTTTGCGGGACAGCTTTCCTGTACATTTACTGGGCTGCGATGCTGCTGCTGTTTTCGATACTTCTGCTCAATGTCTGGAAAGTCACGCTGGTAAGGCTTCTTATCTACGCGGGCATTCTTTGCGGTATCAGTTCAGCTGCTTATGCGGGCATACTGGTACACAGAAAATTCTATTACTGAGCATTTTACTAAGGAGGACACAATGGGTGCAAGGAATACAAGGAGAAGGCTGACGAAGATCCTTTCTCTGGCGCTGGCAGTGACACTGCTTGCAACTATACCCGATGCTGCTGTAACAGCGGATAATGCTGCCGCAGAGGGAACATCTGCAACTTATGACACACAGTTCACGGGCGACCGTATATCCAACAATTATACGGGCGTGAGCAGCGGCTATACTTCGTCAAAATATTCTGGCGGCGACCTGTTCTTCCCATTTTCCTCAGCGAGCGGAGGAAAACTGACCTCCGACACAAAAGGCTTCACGCAGGCTGACAGCGTAATAGATGCTGCGGCAGGCGATGAGATGACGCTTAAAGTCAATGTGCCGCAGGACGGTCTTTATGCGGTCAGCTTTGATTATCTGTCATATGATAATTCGGTGCTGCCCATAGAGTTTGCGATGTCGGTGGACGGTGAATATCCGTTCTACGAATGCCGAAATGTTGAACTGAGGTCAACATGGGTGCCCAAAGCAGAAACCTCCTGTGACAGATATAACGATGAAGTGGTGACAGTACCCGATAAACTGATACAGTGGGAACACAGCTATTTCAAAGACAGCAGCTACCGTCATTCGGATGCGCTGCTGCTACAGCTGAGATCGGGCAGCCACGATATAGGTATCTCAGTGAAGAGCGGCAGCTTCTTGATGGGTGGTATAACACTTTCTTCACCTGAGAGCATTGAAGAATACAAAGGTGCGTCTGCTGCATCGGGCAGTGCGCTGATAGAGATCGAGGGCGAGGACTATTCATTTTCAAACGAGTCGTCTGTACATGCCATCGCGGAGGTTGACCCGAGAGTCACACCATACAAGGTGCAGGATTCGGAACTCAATACCATCGACCATGAAGCATTCGATACGGCAGGGCAGAGCGTAAGCTACTCTTTTGATGTGGAGCAGGCGGGCAACTATTATATAGCGATGAATTACCGCCAGTCCGACAAGAACGATTTTCCTGTTTTTGTTGATGTTGCGGTAGACGGAAAGATACCGAACACCGCTTATCAGGCTTATCAGCTGGATTATTGCAGCAACTACAAGATAAGTACCATGACAGACGACAACGATGAAAAGCTGTCGGTGTATCTTGAAAAAGGTCAGCATACACTGACTTACACCATCACCCTTGACCCGATATGCTATGTCATCGAGTCGGTGGAAGAGATCATGGCAGGTGTCAACGACCTCTCGCTGGAGATAACAAAAGTCGCAGGCACAAATTCAGACAAGTACAGGGATCTGAAACTGTCAAGATACATTCCCGGTCTGGAGGATACACTAAACACCTACGCTGATGAACTGACAGAGCTTGAAGCGAGCGCAAGGCACTTCACTGTTAACAACAGGAACGTTGCGGTGATGTCTTCGATGCTGATAGCGGCAAATCAGCTGAGGTCGCTGGCTGAAAACCCCGATGAGATACCATACCGTATCGGTGAACTTACTTCAAGTACAAATTCCGTTAACCAGTATCTCGCCAACACTATCGACCTGCTGCTTGAAAACGGTCTTTCGATAGACAGGGTGTGGGTGTATCAGGAGGAAGCTGAACTTCCCGAAGCACCGGGATTCTTCAAGACGATATGGATGAACATAAGACGCTTCTTTGCGTCATTCTTTGATAAATCTTACTCTGCATCGAATATCGAGCCTGAGCATTTACAGGTATGGGTCAACCGCTCAAGCCAGTACGTTCAGGTGATGCAGAAGATGATAGATGAATACTTTACCCCCGAAACGGGTATAGATGTCGATATAAGCATAATGCCCGACCAGTACAAGCTGGTGCTGGCAAATTCATCGGGCAACGCGCCTGATGTAGCTACCGGCATAAACTACACTATCCCTTATGAACTGGCTATAAGAGGCGCTCTGGTGGATATGGCACAGTATGATGATTTCAGGCAGACCGCATCTGTCTACGAGCCGGGATTTTTCCTGACGGGAACAATCGGAGATTCGGTATACTCGATGCCCGAAACAATGAACTTCTGGGTGCTGGTATACAGGACTGATGTGCTGGATAAGCTGGGGCTTGAAGCACCCGACACCATGCAGGATGTCATAGACATGCTGCCCGAACTACAGATGAGAGGTCTGAACTTCTACTACCCCACAGCAGGCATGAGAGCCATGAGAAACTTTCACGGCACGACACCTTTGCTGGTGCAGAACGGCGGTGCGCTCTACTCAGGTACCGCGCAGGAAGGCACTACACTGGGAAGTGAAGCATCTGTAAAAGGCTTCACTCAGCTGACCGACCTGTTCACCGTTTACGATATGCCTGTTGATATCGACAACTTCTATCAGCATTTCAGAAACGGCGATATACCGATAGGTATCTGCGATTACGGCACATATAACCTTATAAGCAACGCCGCTCCCGAACTGGCAGGTTCGTGGGATATAAAGGTAGTTCCGGGTACAGAACAGGCTGACGGCACCATAGACAGAAGCACCTGCGGCTGCGCCGAATCGACAGTCATTTTCAAGAGCGATAATGAGCGTCAGCAGAAAGCGTGGGAGTTCGTGAAGTGGTGGTCATCTACCGAAGTTCAGGCTGAGTTCGGTCAGACCATTCAGATAACCTACGGCGATGAGTATATGTGGACGACCGCGAATGTGGAAGCCTTCGCTCAGCTGCCGATGGACAATGCCCACAAGCAGGTAGTGCTTGAATTTGCAAAGAACGTTGTCGATGTTGCCCGCGTACCCGGCACTTATATGCTGGAACGCGAGATGTCGAACGCATTCAACTCGATAGTCGTTGACGGTGACAATGCCCAGTCGCGCATAGACGAAGCGGTAAAGGTCATAAACCGTGAGATCGACCGAAAGCTGGAAGAATTCGGCTATACCGACAGCGAGGGCAAAACGGTGAAAGATTACGTTATCCCCGATATTGAAAGCATCAAGGTGATTCTTGGTAGAAATTGATCAGGTGAAAATCAATGGCATTACAAGCTAAAAAAACAGAAGAAACAAATAAGATAAAAACACGAAGGAAGCGGAACAAGATATCCCGCCGTGAGAACAACTGGCATGGCTGGCTGTTCATCGGACCTTATGCGCTGATCTTTTCGATCTTCATACTGATCCCTGTTATCCTTGCGGTCATCTTGTCCTTCACCAACTTCAATGCCATACAGTTCCCTAAATTTGTGGGTTTCCTGAATTACATAACGATACTCACGAACGATGCGGAATTTATGAAGTATGTGCTTCCCAACACGATAATATATGCGGTGGTCGTAGGTATAGGCGGCTATGTGCTGTCCTTCCTGCTGGCGTGGGCGCTGTGCAACCTCACAAAGCCCGTCAGGACTGTCTTTGCGCTGATACTTTATTCGCCCAGTATGACAACGGGCGTTGCGATGACGGTCCTGTGGAAGGTCATCTTCTCGGGTGACCAGTCGGGTCTGCTCAACAGCTGGCTGATGGAACTGGGCGTTATAACCGAACCTGTCATCTGGCTGACAGACACCCGATTCCTGCTGCCGATAGTTATTATTATCGGTCTGTGGTCGTCAATGGGCATCGGCTTCCTCAGTATGATAGCAGGTATACTCAACACAGATGCTTCGCTTTACGAGGCGGCATCTATCGACGGCGTTTCAAACCGTTTTCAGGAGATGTTCTATATCACCATACCCCAGATGAAGCCGCAGATGCTCTTCGCCGCAGTTATGGCGATAGTAGGCGCATTCCAGAACGGTATGATAACTTCGATGCTTGTGGGCAATCCCTCACCGGGATACGCTTCACAGCTGCTCGTCAACCACATCGAGGACTACGGTTTCCTGCGTTACGAGATGGGCTATGCGGCGGCGATATCTGTTGTGCTGCTGCTTATAGTGCAGTTCTTCAGCAAGGGTGCAAACCTGCTGCTCACAGATAAAGACCCCTACGGCAAGAAAGGAGTGGAAGAGGAAGATGAATAAGGGCAAAAAGATAAATCCCAAGAAATTTGAGATAGGTCAGCTTAAGATAATTCTTCTGATACTTCCGCTGGTCATATTCATGGGTATGCCGATAGTTTTTATCATCAACCACGCTTTCAAGCCGATGGAAGAACTTTTCGCATTCCCCCCCACATTTTTCGTAAGAAGAGCGACGCTTGAAAATTTCACCAAGCTGATGCGCTTCTCAAATTCCAGCGGTATACCGCTGAGCCGCTACCTGTTCAACAGCGTGGTGGTAACACTGATAACAGTAGGCATGGCACTGCTGCTGACCACGATGTCGGCATTCGCGCTGGCAAAGATAAAGTTCAAGGGACGCAATCTGCTGACCCAGATAAACCAGATAGCTATCATGTTCGTCAGCACCGCAGTGCTGATACCGAGATACCTTGTTATCTGTCAGCTGGGACTTATAGACAATCTGCTGGCACACGTACTGCCGCTGGTGGCGATGCCTGTGGCACTGTTTCTGGTAAAGCAGTTCGTTGAGCAGGTGCCTGATTCGCTGCTTGAGGCGGCTTACATGGACGGTGCGACCGACCTCGATGTTTACCTGAAAGTCATCATGCCAATGATAAGACCCGCAGTTGCGACAGCATCTATACTGGTCTTCCAGCAGGTGTGGACTAACATGGAAACTTCCAGCTACTTTTTCAGCGATGACAGCATGAAAACGCTGACATTCTACATGAACACCCTTGTCAATGTGAACAATACAGTCGCAGGTCAGGGCATGTCTGCCGCAGCCTCGCTGATAATGTTCTTGCCGAACCTGATACTCTTCATAATCTTACAGAATAAGGTAATGAACACGATGGCAAGTTCAGGCATCAAGTAAGGGGGTCAATGGGAATATGCAAAAGCTGAAACGCCTTGCGTCGGCGCTGGTGCTTGCAGTCATCTGTATAATGATGCTGCCTGTCACAGCCTTCGCAGACACCCCATATGTGACCTACACCATCGACGGCTACGGTCAGATAAGGCAGACACAGTCGGCTTACCTCGCTTATGCCACCATCACAAAGTTCGATGATGAGGCACTGGCAGAACCGAGCGATATATGTCTGTCAGAGGACGGGCTTATCTACATAGCCGATTCAGGCAACGCGAGGATAGTCGTAGGCACACCCGATGGCGGACTGGTGAAAGTCATCGGACAGGGTACACTGAAAAATCCGCGCGGAGTGTATGTCACAGAAAACGGCGATGTTTATGTGGCTGACCGTGATGCTGGCAAGATATTCATCTTCGGCAGGGACGGCAGTCTGATAAACGAGTACGGCAAGCCGAACAGCCCTCTTTACGGCGACGAAGTTTCATTTCTGCCCATAAAGATAGTTGTTAACGACGCGGGCATAATGTTCGTGGTGTGCGAGTCAAACACCAACGGTATAGTTGAGATATCTCCCACTGACGGCGGAACGTTTCTCGGCTATTTCGGTACGAATTATGCGGCGACTGATCTTAAAACAGTCATCTACAGGGCTATACTGACCGATGCACAGCGTGCAAAGATGGTCAGCAATATCCCTGCAACGCCTACCAATCTGGCGATAGATGACAAGGGTCTGATATTCACTGTCACACGCGGCAATGAAACAGATACCCTCAAGCGCCTGAATATCGCAGGCACTAACATGATAAGCAATCACGACAGGACATACGCTGATACTCCGTCGGCTGTGGCGGCAGGCAACCACGATAACGTGTATGTGGCTGACCAGCAGGGCTATATTTTCGAGTACAACAACGAAGGCGAGATGCTTTTCGTGTTCGGCGGACCTGATGACGGCACACAGCGCGTTGGACTGTCAACGATGGTCAGCGGTATCGCCATAGACTCTGAGGACAGGATCTTCGTTCTCGACTCAGACAAGGCGCAGGTGCAGGTCTATGAACCGACAGAGTTCACCGATCTGCTTCACAACGCACTGTACCTCTACTCAAAGGGCAGATATACAGACGCGAAAGAACCGCTGACAAAGATACTCAAAATGAACTCGATGTTCGACTACGCCAACAAAGCGATGGGCAGATGCCTTTTTCAGGAAGAGAACTACAAGGAAGCGCTCCGCTATGCAAGGCTCGCTAAGGACTATTCGGGTTACTCAGACGCTTTCTGGGAGATAAGGAACGTCTGGCTGAAAAACAATGTAATGACGCTGATACTGGTCATCGTACTGCTGGTCATAGCTGTCAGGGTGCTGAAAACGCTGGACAGCAAAAAACAGATATTCAAAAAACAGAAAAAGGCGTTAAAGAAGTTCAGGAAAAAGAGTTTCGTTTCAGATGTGGCGTATGCGGGATACTTCATGAAAAAGCCCTCTGACGGTGCTTACGGTATCGCGGCTGAGGGTCGTGACAACTGGCTGGCTTCCACATTCCTGCTTGTGATATTCATAGCCGAATTTGTTATAGGCAAGTACACCTGCGGCTTCCTTGCAAAGACAGTCATGGAAGGCAGATACGAGATAATGAACGATATCGGCACTATCATCATCGGCATCATCGCACTGACTGCCTGCACCTATCTGGTATGCACCATAAATGAGGGCGAGGGCACTGTCAAGAAGATATACACATTCTTCTGCTACAGCCTTATGCCTTACATAGTGTTCATGCCCATAGCCTATATACTGTCACATGTGCTGACCAATAATGAGATATTCCTGACCACAATGGTCAGCATACTGACCTACGGCTGGATAGCTGTGATAGCAGTCATCGGTCTGAAAGAGGTCAATAACTTCACGATGGGGCAGACTTTCAAGGTCATCTTCCTGACAGCATTTGCGGCGCTGATACTGGCACTGCTGATATTCATAATCTACGTTTTGTGGGCTCAGGTATTTGAGTTCATCTACGCACTCTTCGGTGAGGGGGTATACAGACTTGGCAACTAAAAAGCTGAAAAGAGCACTGCCGTTCATCATAGCGGGCGCGGTCATTCTTGTGATAGCTGTGGTGCTGGTCGCTGTACTCCTGACGGGCGGTTCCGGAAAAGATGTGCTGAAAGGCACACATCAGCACACAAGCGCCATACCGACTCTCGGTGCGGCAGTAAACGCCAAAGAGGATTATGTGCAGATAGCTGAGAGTGACACTTACAAACTCTACTACTATGAGCCGCAGTTCGCTGTAAGGCTTGAAAACAAGAAGACAGGCAAGGTCATCGAGTCGGTTGTAAGTGATGACAAGGACGATGGCAAGAACAACGAAGCATGGACAGGATACATGAAAAGCGGCATCGTGCTGAGTGCCATCATCGGAACAGTCAACACCTATCAGGTGGATATGCTGACTGTCCCTAACACCATAACCACACACAGCATAGACAACGGCATCTACGCCGAGATAAAGTTTAACGGCAATTATAACTTTGAAATAGGTGTTGAGGTAAAACTCGATGGCGATGAACTGGTCGTAAGAGTTCCCGATGAGTCCATAAAGGAGAACAAAAAAGGAACTTATATCAGTACAGTAAGCCTATTCCCGATGATGGGCAGTACTTATCTCGATGAACAGGAAGGCTACATGCTGGTTCCTGACGGAAACGGCGCACTTATCTACCTCGATGACAAAGAGGGCAGATATGCCACAGGTTTTTCGGGACTTATCTACGGTATCGATGACGGTATGACCAACCGCACAGCTTCATCTACCCTTTGGGAAGAGTATGAAACTGTCACCGCATCGAACAGTGTGCTTGCACCTGTTTTCGGTATGGCACACCTTGAAGATGAACTTGCTTATCTCGGCATAGTTGAGTCGGGCGATGAAAGATGCAGTATCGAAGTAGTGCCGAACGGTGTAATGATAAACTACAACAGATGCTTCGCAAAGTTTTTGCTTAGAGATGTCTTCACTCAGCCGCTCAATCAGTCGAATTCGGGTACTGTACCCGCAGTTGAATCTGACAGGCTGCATTCAGACCTTGCAGTGCGATATCACATGCTTTCGGGCGAAGATGCAGACTATTCGGGCATGGCTAATGCTTACAGGAACTATCTGCTGGACAGCGGCAGGATAAGCAAGCGTGATCTCAGCTATAACACAAGGGTCGATTTTCTCGGCACTGAGCGTGAGGAGTTCCTGATGGGCACCAAAGCCGTCACCATGACCGACACCGATCAGGTGGAGGACATTCTCAAAGAGTTGAATGCAGACGGCGTGAGCAGTATACTTTCGGTATACAAGGGCTGGCAGAAGGGCGGTCTTTATAATGTGCCCATAACCTCTTACAATGCCGACAGTCATATAGGCGGCGACGGCGCACTGAAAAGTCTGATAAAGGATCAGGCGGCAAACGGCAACAGCATATATTTATATGATGATGCGCTGTCTGTCAATGCCGATACCAACAGCACGACCTACAACGTGATGAAAATGGTCAACAAGAGGACTTTTAAGAATGAGGTCAACGGCGAGGTATATGATCTTTTCTACTACCTGATGCCTGGCAGGAGCAGTACCGATCTTGGCAGGCTGACCGATGATATGAACGATGACGAGATCGGAAATATAGCGGTGGCAGGCATAACCGATACGCTGTTCTCCTACAGCTACAAAGGCAATTATTATTCGCGTACCGATACGATGGATATCTACAGCGATGCAATAAGCAAGGCAGATGAAAAATGTTCGCTGCTGGCAGAAACACCCAACGCATATATCTGGAACAGCGCAGACGCTTTCCTTGATATGCCGCTGAGTTCTTCCGACTACCTTTACCTCGATGAGGAGATACCGTTCCTTTCGATGGTGCTCAAAGGTATCGTCCCCACCTATTCCGAGTATGTGAACTTCGAGGCTAACAAGACCGAGAATTTCCTTAAAATGGTGGAGTCTGGCGTATATCCTTCGTTCTATGTAACAGCTGAGGATCCCTCAAAGCTGTTCTACACCAATTCCAACGACCTCTATTCGTTGGAATACTCCGGTTACCGCGAAACGATCGCGGAATATGATGCGGCACTGAGAGCACTGGCTCAGAAAACAGGCGATGCCTGCATCACCGACCACGAGATACTTGATAACGGACTTGTTAAAGTGACCTACGATAACGGTGTCAAGATATATGTAAATTACACCGAGTCGGAGCTCAGCGCCGACGGACTGACAGTGAAGGCGCTGTCCTACGAGGAAAGTGAGTGAACATGGCAGAAACGACTAAACTGACCCGAAAAGAAAAGAAAGCGCTGAAAGAGCGCATGAAACATCTCAGATCGGGCAAGCTCGAAAAACGATATGCCCGTATGGGATATCTCTTCATGATACCCTGGTTTATCGGTGCGGGCGTATTTCTTGCATATCCGCTGATAAGTTCATTCTGGTATGCACTGAACAATATCCGTATCACCCCGCTCGGCAGAGTGTTCACGTTTGTCGGTCAGGGCAACTTCACACAGATACTCATACAAGACCCGGACTTCCTCGTTCAGCTGGTCGATTATCTGACTTCGACCATACTTTCAACGCCTATCATAGTGGTCTTCGCACTGCTGATAGCGATGATGCTGAACATGCGGATAAAGGGCAAGGGCTTCTTCCGACTGATATTCTTCCTGCCCGTAATTATCGTCAGCGGACCTATACTTAAAATGCTGACGGCTGAGGGCGCAGGCAGTATCTCTGCGATAGATGTCCAGTCGCTGACTGCGGCGATAGGTTCGGTTCTGCCTTCGATGCTGGCAAAGCCTATCTCGGATGTGTTCAGCAACATGATAACGACCCTCTGGTATTCGGGCGTGCAGATACTCATTTTCCTGTCGGGTCTGCAAAAGATAGACAAGTCGATGTACGAGGCTGCAAAGATAGACGGCGGTTCGGGCTGGGAATGCTTCTGGAAGATAACTTTGCCGAACCTTAAGTCGATGATACTGCTCAATACCATCTATACCATCGTTTTCATTTCTTCAAACAGCCAGAACCCCATAATAGTACTGATACAGAATTCAATGTTCTCAAGCACCAAAGAGAAAGGCTACGGCTACGCATCTGCGATGGCTTGGCTGTACTCGGTGGTGGTACTGCTTCTGGTGGGACTTTTCGCACTGCTGCTGACGACCAGAAAGGATCAGTACGAAAAGCAGGTAAAGCGCAACAAGAAGCTGAAGAAGAAAGAGGCGAGAAACTTAAAGAGGATAGAAAGGAGGAACAGCCGAAATGCCAAGAGGATCGAAAAGCAAAGAGCAAAGGGAAAGATCACGACACATACTACAAGCAGAAGCGACTACTAAGCCATTCTATCAGCGCATTACCAAAGACAAGGTACGCCGCTTTATGATGGGCACTAAAGACCGCGAGGGCTTCCTGAAACAGTTTTCGGTCTACGCACTGCTGATCTGTATCGGGTTTATCTACCTATACCCCATACTGCACATGATATCCAGCAGTCTTATGACCCTAGATGACCTGCTCGACTCTTCGATAAAATGGCTGCCAAGTTCCTTCAACCTCGAAAATTTCAGGCAGGCTGCCGCCAGCATGGATTTCTGGCGGGCACTGTGGCAGAGCGTGGTGCTGGCAGGTGTGCCGACCATCTGCAATCTGCTGTCCTGTTCTGTAATTGGCTACGGTCTTGCAAGATTTGATTTCCCGGGAAAAAAGATAGTCATGGCTGTCATTATACTGAGTTTTGTTCTGCCCAGCCAGATAACCATGATACCGACCTACGTGCTCTACTCAAATCTCGGCATACAGAACACCATATGGGCGTTCGTACTGCCTGCACTGTTCGGTCAGGGCTTCAATGCACCGATATTCATACTGATATTCTGGCAGTTTTTCCGCCAGATACCTAAAGTGCTGATAGAGGCTTCGAGAATTGACGGCGCGGGATACTTCAAATCATTCTACAAGGTGGCACTGCCCAGTGCAGCACCCGCATTCATAACAGTGGCGCTGTTCTCTTTCGTGTGGTACTGGAACGAGTCTTATCTGACAGAACTCTACGTTCACGGTATCTACGGTGATTCAAGCTGGACGACACTGGTGATTCAGCTGGATAACTTCTCTGATAACTATTCAAGCTACCAGCAGACAGCCACCAACGCGGCAACTAATCTTAATGAGTCGATAAACATGGCAGGTACTCTGCTGAGTATACTGCCGCTGATGATACTGTACTTCGTTCTCCAAAGACATTTTGTTGAGAGTATCGACAGAACAGGTATCACAGGCGAATAAACCGAAATATAATAAAGAAAATAAAAAGGCAGAAAATGACCTGAGTTTATCAAAGGAGGATCTTATGAAAAAGAAAATTTTTGCAATGACCGCAGCGCTTTGTCTGACACTTACATCGTTCGCAGGCTGCGGCGGCAACGGTAAAGACGGTAAAAGCGGCGGTGCTAAGGAAGCAGTAGCAGGCTATACGGGCACTGATACCGTCAGCAATGAGTATGAGAGCGTTACTGTAGACGGCAGCGCTCACGAATACAAGAAGGCTAAGGACATCACAGATCAGGAGATAGAACTGACATATTTCCACTTCGATCAGGACGAAACTGTTCAGCTGTTGGCTGACAGATTTATGGAGATATATCCGAATATCCATGTAAATGTCAAGTTCGAGAAGGTAGCTGACTACAACACCACACTGGGTACACTGGTCAGCAACGGCGAGACCCCCGACATCATAATGCACTCTGACTGTGACTATGCGCTTTCAAACCAGCTGCTTGCCGATATTTCAAGCTACTGGAACAGCGATGAAGAAACACAGGGTCTTGCTGACACTGTAAATTCCGCACAGCTGGGTACATATCACCTTGAGGGCGGTCAGCGTTACAGCGTGCCTGTAAAGTTCTTCCCCGGTGCTATGTTCATCGACAGAAATGTACTTAAGACGCTGAACCTTGAAATACCCACACAGCAGTGGAAATGGTCTGATATGATACAGCTCATCAAAGATGCAACTGTTCTCAACTCGCCCGACGGAATGGCTTACTACGGTCTGGGCTACTATAACAGACTTGATTCCTACTACGGCATAGCTGCAAGACAGGATATCATCGGTGAGTTCGGTTTCACAGGCAAGACCTTCGACCTGAGCGAATGGGCAATAGGTGAGCAGGAGTTCTCAAACCTGAAACTCGGCGGCTACATCGCACCTCAGACCGAAACACAGGAAATGGAAGACTGGATGGGCGACTGGGAAGGCTGGGCAGGTGCATCGAGCCACTGCGCGGTATTTACTGAGGCTTTCTGGACATTCCAGAACACATGGAACACTCCCGGCTACAAGGAGAACTACAATATGGATATCGTTCCTTACGTTATCCCTGCTGTATCTGATGCTGATGCGGGCGCAGACCACCACTCGATAGCTACTATCGACTACGGCGGAATAACCACCAGCTGTGCGTATCCCCGTGAGGCTTATGAACTGTTGAAGTTCATGTCCTTCGGTATAGACGGCTGGCATACCAGATGTGAGATATACGGCGATGAGAGCATCACCAACGCTTCGGGCACTGCACTGAAATATGATGTTATGCCTGTGCCGATCACTAAGGATCAGGGCGTGTGGGACGCATATATAGACGTGTTCTGTGCAGGCATGGACGATGAGCACGTACAGCTTTGGAGAGATTACTTCAACTCCTGCATGCAGCCTATCTCCTACGGCTGGACTAATATCGCAGGTTACTGGAATTTCTGCGATGAATACTTCAACTCGATCGGCATACATGACCTTGTTGACAACGGCACCGCACAGGCTGCTGACTATGTTGATGAAGCGAACCGCAAGGCAAATTACTATCATGCTCAGGCAATGCTTGACTATTTCGGTCCGACAGGCTATAATGTACTAAGTGAGTCTGAGCAGTCAGAGTACCAGCAGATGGTAACTGATAATCAGTAACACTATGGGCGAAGACTGCGGCAGCAAAAGAATGGACGTACATCTGCCGCAGAAGAGCCTGCAATATATAATGTGTTGTTTTGCCGTTTGAGCAAAACAGAAAGGAGTTTATCATGAAAAAGTTTTTAGCAATGACCGCAGCGCTTGTACTGACTATGTCGCTTGCAGCGTGCGGAAACACAGAAGACAGCAGTTCTTCAAAAGAGAAGAAGACCACCACAACGACAGCTGCACCCGCTGATGACAGTGCAGAAGTGAGTGCTGCTGAGGGTGATGACGGCGGCGAATCTGCTGCACCTGCTGAGTCTGCTGCTGAGGAAGTACCTGCTGTTGAGGCTGAGGCTATCACAGCAACTCCTCTGGTTTATCTGGGCTTTGAGGACACAACAGGTCTGAAAGCTGTTGAGCAGACTGAAGATGTTACAGGTCTGACAGGTGCTAATTTCGGTATCGGTGCAAGTTCGCACGAAATTATGATCGCTGAGGGTCAGGGCGCTGTAGGCAACTCGCTCTATATTGACGGCAAGTACGGTGTTGATTTTGAGATGCCTGAGATCGATGATGACAGCTATACCATTTCTTTCTGGTTCAATGCCGATCGTGTTGCAACTTACGGTCCTGTTATTCAGATGGGCAGAAATATCGGTATGGCAAGCACTCCATCTGAACCTGTTACATGGATCAACTTTACCAAGACTGACTGGGGCACTGACAGCGCAGCTATCTTCCCTGTGGCATGGAACAGAAACTCATCTATAGGTACTGAGATCTCAGCTGACGGCGTATGGCCCTGGCTCTATGCTATGGACGATATGGAACACGGTAAGCGTGAGTGGTGCATGGTGACTGTAGTTGCTGACGGCAAGCGCTACACCGCTGATGACGGCATGGAAAGGATACAGACAAAGTTCTATATCAACGGCGAGCTGATGTGGGATGCTAATGCTGAGAATATGTATTATCAGGGTCTTTCGCCTGAGATATTTGCGGGTGAAGGCAATGAAGGTCACATCGGTATAAACTACTGGGATACTATCTACAAGGGCTTTATCGATGAGTTCTATGTATATGATGACGCACTGACTGACGGTATGGTAAAGGGACTGTTCGAGCAGGGCAATCCTCCTGCATCGCCTGTAGCACCTGCACTGACTGCTGCTGAATAATATGGATAGCCGAGTGGGGCTGTAAAAGCCCCACTTTTCGGAGGACATAAAGGCTGTTTATGTCCCCCGAAAAGTGGACACACCCGCGACGATAAGATCACGAAAGGAATTTTGATGTTATGGACGAAAAACTGATCTTCAACAAACCCTGGATATTGCAGAGGGCTGACCCGTATGTTTACCGCCATACTGACGGAAACTACTACTTCACAGCCTCAGTACCCGAATATGACAGGATAGTGCTGCGCAGGGCAGACAGCCTTTCAGCCCTGCCCGATGCAGAGGAGAAAGTAATCTGGAACTGCCACACGAACGGTCCCATGAGCAAGCATATCTGGGCGCCCGAACTGCACTATGTATTCGGCAGATGGTACATCTACTTTGCAGGCGGCGAGGTGGAGGATATCTGGAAGATACGTCCATACGTGCTGGAATGTCAGGGTGATGACCCGATGACAGGCGAGTGGGTCGAAAAGGGAAAGATGACCCGCGCTGAGGGGGACGAGTTTTCCTTTGAAGCATTCTCGCTGGATGCAACTGTGTTTGAGTGCGGCGGCGTGAATTATTATGTCTGGGCTGAAAAGGTCGGTGTCGGCAAGATGATATCAAACCTCTACATAGCCCGCATGAAGAACGGATATACTCTCGATACCGTACAGGTATTGCTGACCACCCCCGACTATGACTGGGAGCGTCACGGTTTCTGGGTGAATGAGGGACCTGCGGTCATAAAGCGCGGCGGCAAGGTATTCCTGACCTATTCAGCCAGCGACACTGGCGAAGCCTACTGTATGGGCATGCTGACAGCTGATGAGAATGCTGACCTGCTCGACCCCGCAAGCTGGTCAAAGGAGAGATATCCCGTACTTAAGACCGACCGCAGCAGGGAAGTCTTCGGACCCGGTCATAACTCCTTTACCACCGACAGCGAGGGCAGAGATATACTGGTCTACCACGCAAGAACTTATGCTGAGATAGTGGGCGACCCGCTCTATGACCCCAACAGGCACGCAATGCTGATGCCGATAAAATGGGTCGATGGCAAGCCTGTGTTCAGCTTTGATAATGTAACCGACAACTAATAGGAGGGTCTGTAATGGCAAGTCTGTCTTTGAAACATATCTATAAAATATACCCCAACGGCTTTGAGGCTGTTAAGGATTTCAACCTTGAGATAGAGGATAAGGAGTTCATCATCTTTGTCGGACCGTCTGGCTGCGGCAAGTCCACTACGCTGAGAATGATAGCGGGTCTGGAAGATATCTCTGACGGCGAATTTATGATAGATGGCAAGATAATGAACGATGTTGAGCCAAAAGACCGCGATATCGCGATGGTTTTCCAGAACTACGCGCTGTATCCTCACATGACGGTGAGGGATAACATGGCGTTCGGTCTGAAACTGCGCAAGACCCCGAAGCACGAGATAAAGAAGAAAGTCGGTGATGCTTCGACAATACTCGACTTAAGCGAACTGCTCGACCGCAAGCCTGTGGCTCTTTCGGGTGGTCAGCGCCAGAGAGTTGCGATGGGGCGTGCCATAGTGCGTGAGCCGAAAGTCTTCCTGATGGACGAGCCGCTCTCAAACCTCGATGCAAAACTGCGTGTGCAGATGCGTACCGAGATATCGGCGCTTCACCAGAGACTTGGTGCTACCATAATCTACGTTACCCACGACCAGACCGAAGCTATGACACTCGGCACACGTATCGTAGTTATGAAAGACGGCGTGATACAGCAGGTGGCATCTCCGCGCGACCTTTACAACAAGCCAGATAACCTCTTTGTGGCAGGATTTATCGGTTCGCCGCAGATGAATTTTGTAAACGCTGAATGCCGCGCTGAGGGCGATGATGTCTACCTTGATTTTGACAAGTTCAGCATCAAGCTGCCAAAGCCTAAGGGCGATGCGCTGAGAAATGGCGGTTACATCGGCAAGGAAGTCATCATGGGTATACGCCCTGAGAAGATATTCGAGAGCGAACACGCGATGTCTGTATTCCCTGAGGACTGCAAGATAGAGGTAACTGTCAACGGTTATGAACTGCTGGGTTCGGAAGTCCTGCTGTATTTCAACCTGCTGAATGAGAAGCCCGCCGAGATACAGCGCCAGTTCACCGATGATGCTTATGCTAATGTCAAGAAAGTACACTGGACTGCAAAAGTCGATGCAGCGACCACTGCACGTTACGGAAGCACCATCACTCTTGCACTTGACCCAAACAAGATACATGTTTTTGACAAGGAAACCGAGAAGACGATTGTGAATTGAGCCTAAACCTTTCATGATAAACTCAGAAAAGCCCTCCGACTGTGAACCGCCCCAGTAAAAACGTACAATGACAAAAAGAGCCTCCTATGGTATAATAGAAACCATAGGAGGTTTTGTTATGGCAAGAAGTTACAGACACATACAGAAGTATGAAAAAGAGAT
>Ga0129310_1001034_pt1 | contig 26950 bp, 23 predicted proteins | sample Go1ome_2_FD_94433 | JGI IMG/M metagenome (GOLD analysis project Ga0129310, IMG submission 94433) | Western lowland gorrila individual fecal microbial communities from Wisconsin, USA - Go1022A metagenome | ecosystem: Host-associated > Mammals > Digestive system > Large intestine > Fecal | place... | reverse complement strand
ATATTTTTTACTGTCCGCTTTTTTGCCCTTTTCGCAAAATTCTGTACTCTCGCCTGAGGTCTTCTTTCCGCTTACTTCGGGCTTCTTTGAGGTGTTCCCCTCGCTGACAGCTTAATTATTATAACTCAAAATGACCCAAATGTCAACCCCTTTTTCAATTTTTATTTTAAATAAATGGTTAATATTATTAGAACAAATTGTATATCTACACCATTGACCCTGTTTACGGTACTTTTCCGACCTCCTGCATGTCAAAAATCAATAACACCCCCTTTAAAATCAGCATATTATTTATGCAGAAAGCTGTTGCATAATATTTTTGCAAATGTTATAATTATTTTGATTATACTAATATCATCGAAAGGGGGCATTTCCTTGAAAAACCGATATATTTCAGAGGACGGCTTTGCCATCAACTCAAAGAAACCAAGATCAAAATACGCAAAACGCCGAAAAAAGCCAAAAAAACTTATCAATATCATCTTCTCGCAGAAGACTACAATAATACTGCTGTTGCTGCTTCAATTTTTACAGATCTTTCTTACGTTCACTTTTCTCAGTGAGAACTACAGCTATCTTTCTGTTTTCTTCTCAACTCTCGGTATCGGCGTTGCTATATATATAGTCAACACCGACCGCAACCCCGCCTATAAGCTGGCGTGGATAGTCCCTCTTCTGATATTCCCCGTGTTCACGACTATCCTATATATTATACTGAGCAATCAACCCTACAAGCGCAAAGTTTCCAACGCTTATGTTCAAAAGAACCTTGACACCCGCGACTATCTTCCCGAAGATACCGAACTTACAGACAATATAAAGAAAAATGACCCCGAACTTTACCGCATAGTCCGCTATCTTGATGACAGTGCGGGTTTTCCTGCTTACGGCTGTGAAGATATCACTTATTTCCCGCTGGGCGAAAACAAGTTTGAAGCTATGGTGAGAGAGATGAAAAAAGCTGAGAAATTCATCTTCATGGAATATTTTATAGTCGATGACGGCGAGATGTGGGGAGAGATACTTGATATCCTCATTGAAAAGGCTTTCGCAGGTGTTGAAGTAAAGCTGATAGTTGACGGCATGGGTTCACAGTTCACAATGCCTGCCCGCGATATTAAAGCCATAGAAAAAGCAGGCGGCAGAGTGCTGATATTCAACCGCTTCCGCCCCATGATATCCACCATACAGAACAACCGCGATCACCGAAAGATCCTTGTAATTGACGGAAATGTCGGCTTCACCGGCGGCGTGAATATCGCTGATGAATACATCAACCGCCTTATCCGCTTCGGTCACTGGAAAGATACTGCTGTCATGCTTAAAGGTCAGGCTGTCTGGAATTTGACGATGATGTTCATTCAGATGTGGGAGGTCATCTCCAAAGAATCCATCATCTATAATGATTACCGACCGTCTGTACCCGACTCAAAGCCCGATACACAGGGCATCATCGTCCCCTACAGCGATACACCGCTCGACTCGGAAAAAATTGGCAGAATGGTCTACATGTCCATCATGAACACTGCAAAAAAGTATCTCTATATCACCACCCCCTACTTTATCCCCGATAACGAGATACTCTGCGCCCTTGAACTTGCGGCTAAATCGGGTGTCGATGTTCGCATAGTCACCCCCCATATCCCCGATAAATGGTACATTCAGTGTCTTACACGCTCATATTATCTTGAACTGCTCAACATGGGGGTCAAAGTTTACGAGTACGTACCCGGCTTTATCCATGCCAAGACCTGCCTTTCAGATGACAAGCGCGCAGTTGTCGGCACGATAAATTTTGACTACCGTTCGCTTTACCTTCATTTTGAGGACGCCTGTTTCATGCAGGACACCGCCTGCATACCCGACATCAAGGCTGATTTTATCGACCTCTTCAACAACAAGTGCCACCGCATAACCTACGAAGACCTGCGAAACCTCAGCTTTGCAAGCCGTTTCTGTTCGGTAATACTGCGCATTTTCGCGCCCATGCTGTGAGGTAACTGCTTTGGAGATAATAAGAAGACCTAAATTCACCAAAAAGAAAGTCATCATTCTTATAATAGTGATACTTCTGCTGGGCATTTTTTGCTGGTTTCAGAACAATTGGCTTCAGGTGAGCGAATACACCTATACAAGTACTAAAGTTCCCTCTTCGGCTGACGGTATGCGCATAGTGCAGATATCCGACCTGCACAACGCCGTTTTCGGCAGTCACAACAGCCGCCTGCTTGAAAAGATATCCGCACAGCACCCCGACATCATCGTGATAACGGGCGACATCGCTGACAGCAGTCACACTGACCTCGATGCGGCGATAGAATTTTGTGAGGGCGCGGCAAAGATAGCCCCCTGTTACTACATCACAGGCAACCACGAAATGTGGCTCGATGATGACGAACAGCAAAAGCTGTACAGCGGCATCACCGATGCGGGCGTTACTTTCTTAAAAGATGAAACAGTCACCCTTGCCGACGGCATATCCATGACAGGTCTTGACGATGCGAGCCTTTATAACGGCACTCTCGCCAAACTGTCTGCCGATATCGACCCCGCCGACCTGCACATAGTCCTCGCCCACGAACCCCAGTACTTAGAGGAAGAATATATCCTCTCCTCCCCCGACCTGATAATTACTGGTCACGCACACGGCGGGCAATTCAGACTTCCGTTTATCGGCGGCATGATCGCCCCCGACCAGGGATTTCTGCCGAAATATACCGCAGGCGAATATAAAAGCGGTGATACCACCATGTACGTCAGCAGAGGACTGGGCAACAGCGTGATACCCCTGCGAATTTTCAACACTCCCGAGATTAATCTGTTGATAATTAAGGCAAAAAAATGACCGATGAAAAATCTCATCGGTCATTTTTTATATAATTATCCTATCTCCAACATCGCTGATCTTCTCGCATACTCCGTCTTTTATCAGCCATGCTTCGCCTCTCAGCTCCTGCCTGCTGTTCTTTATCAAAATGTAGCTTCCATCAGGGATCGCATAAAACTTCCTGCCCACACTGTCAGGATACGCAATATCTTCAAATACCCTCAATCCGTCCAGCACATCGTCCTTTATGTCCTGATAATGCGGAATTATCATCGCATTTATAAGCCCCAGACCTTTAATAAACTTTCTGTACTCAGGGTCTGTAGCTTCACCGTCAAGCTCAGGATGCGCATATACTACTTCTGCACTGTTCATCGTTCCTGCACTTATGCCCATGATAACTCCGCTGTAATTTTTCAGCAGACCTTTCAGCCCTATATCTTCAAAGAATTTGTTCTGTGTCGGCACATGACCGCCCGCCAGTATAATAAAGTCCGAATTTTCAACAAGTTTTCCTGCAAATTGTTTATTTCTGCCGTCCAGTAATTTCATCTGAGAAAAACTTATCCCCGATTTTTCAAAACTCTCCTTTATTTCTGTTGAAAACTTTTCCGTTTTTTCATGGCTATCAGGGTCTGAACATATAAACAGTGCTGAACAATTATCTTTTACTGATTTTTTGATTTCTTTAATAAAATCATTTACATCTTTAAATCTAAAAGTCTCTGTATCTATCAACGGCGCACTTGTCAAAAAGCATATCATATTATCAACTCCAAAAAAACTGCCGAAGTAAAAACCCCGGCAGTTTTGAATATTATCAGATATCTATCTTGGAATAAAGTCCCGAACCCAGCATAGAATCTTCGGGCTTAGGCTTCTTATACTCCTTCTCGAAACTTGTGGTGAAATCAAAGCCGGTGCTCTGAGGACGTCTGCCGCCCTTTCTTCCGCCGTTGCCGTTTCTTCTGTTGCCGCCCTTGCCGCCGCGCTTGAAATCTCTTCCGCCGCCGCGTCTTGGGTTAGTTGAACTGATTATTACCTTTCTGTAAGGCTCTTCGCCCTTAGACTGTGAGGTAACACCCTCTATCTCGGATACAGCCGCATGTATTATGCGTCTTTCGTAGGGGTTCATAGGTTCAAGCGCAGATGACCTGCCGCTTCTCTTGACATTGTTTGCGATCTTTGCAGCCAGTTCTTCCAGCTGTTTCTTTCTTCTCTCGCGGAAACCGTTGGAATCTGTGGTGATCCTGAAATACTCTCTGTCAACCTTGTTGCATACCAGCGAAGCCAGATATTGTAAAGAATCCAGCAGTTCGCCCTTAGCACCGATCATCTCTGCAAAACCATCGCCGTTTATCTCCAGCGATATGCCATTCTCGATCTCGGTCACATCAATGGTGACATTCTCAACACCCATTCCTGTCAGTACACGCTTGATGTACTTAACTGTTATATCAGTCTTAGTTTCGGTATACTCAGCTTCTACCCTTGCATCGCCCTTTACTTTACCGAAAAGGGACTTCTTAGGCTCTTCTACTACTGTGAATGTGATCTTGTCCTCATCCACACCAAACTCCTGCACTGCCAGAGCCTTTGCCTCCTCCACTGTGGGGGCAGTAAATTCCTGCTTCATAAGTCAAACTCTCCTCTCGTAAAATATATCTCATCAGGCTTTTTCCTGTGAAATTCATCAGTTACCGTATTTTCTTGCCATTTTTTTCCTTGCCAGACGCAGCTTTTCGCGCTGTTCTTCGGTAAGATCCTGCTCGTCATCTTCCATTTCCTCAGCAGCACGCTTTCTCGCTTCGTTGATCTTCCTGCGCTGTTCCTGCTTTATCTCATTCTTGCTCTTCTTTTTCGGCTCTTCGTAATCATCGCCGCCCGCCTGCTTTCTTATCTCAGCAGGATCCTTGCCCGCTGCCACCAGCTGAGCGTCAGCCATCTTCTGCATAAGGGTCTGCTTGCCGCTCGCCTTCTGCTTTGCGAGATCTTTCTGTACCAGTTCAGCCACATATTCGGGAGTATACACCTTGTTCAGTATAACAGTCTGTATCAGGCTGAACAGCGAAGAGAAGCACCAGTAGATACCCAGACCGATAGGATACTTGAATGTCAGCCACAGTGAGAACAGCGGCATGAAGTACAGTATGAACGCATTCTGACCTGTCATCTTAGCCATATCGGGGTTGTTCTTCTTCTGGAAATGCTGTGATACTACAGTTACCAGCAATTGCAGCAAAAAGCTGAGTACAGGCACAAGGCAGCTTACCTTGTTTTCCTTCCACGATGGTGTGGTACCCAGATAAATGCCGAGAAAATCATAATGGAAATCTTCGGAGAACTCTTTCAGTTCGCCCGAAACAATGCCCAGAACATCGGAATAATCACCCGAAGACTTGTCCTGTGCGAACACAAAAGTCATAAGTTCGGGTCTGCTCTCAATGAGGTTCTGTGCGAAATATTTGTCATTGAGTATGAATTTGTCGATATCGTTATGCAGCTTTATAGCTTCCATAACGTTGCCCATGCCCTCTTCTTTCTTGAAACTCTTGGCAGATTTCGGATACTTCTCCTCGTCCTTTAAGAGGGTCTCAAGTTCTGCATACGGATCTTTACCGTCTTCCTCATAGCCTGCTATCAGCTTTTCGAGGGTGGTGTCATTGCTCTCTACCTCAGCACTTACTATATGTAACTGCTTTATCAGCCTGTTTGAAGCCTTTACATCGTCATTATCAAGACTGGAAACATATGTCAGCGGACCGTAGATAACGGGTATCATCGCAAACAGTATCAGCATCATCACTATCATCGGCAGACAGCTTGCCATCGGGTTAATACCCGTTTCATTGTACAGCGCCACCTGCTCTTCCTGCAATTTCTGCTTGTTCTTGCCGTATTTTCTTTCAAGCTCGTCCAGCTTAGGTTTCAGCATCGTGTTTTTCGCCATGCTCTTCTGCTGATTTACATTCAGCGGGAACATGATGAGCCTTGTCAGGAATGTGAATACCAGCAGAGCTATACCGTAATTCTTAAATACATAGTAACAGCCCTTCATTATCCATCCCAACGGGATAGCAATAAGATCGAACAATTTTCTTCCTCTTTTCTTTTAATTCATTTTACCTTACTTTTAACTCCCGACAAGCAAAATAAGTGTCAGCGGCACTTTAGTGCATAAAAGCAATATCGGGATACTTTACCAATGATCCGCCGATCTTCACGGCAGCACCTTACATTATAACTTACTCGCTGTTCTTTTTTACCCGAAAATAGTCGATAGTCACCTTATCGGGCACATAGTCCACCCCGCCCCGCGACCACGGGTTGCACCTCAGCAGCCGCCAGACCGTCAGCAGCGTTCCTTTAAAGAAACCGTGTTTCTCATAAGCGTTCAGCGCATAGCACGAACAGCTAGGATAATACTTGCACTGCGGCGGAAGCACCGGGCTTATGAATTTCCTGTAAAACTTTATGGGCAGCCTTGCGATCCATGCGAGCGGTGACATCTATTTTCCCTTACCTTTTTTCTTAGCCTTGTCGAAAGCCCCGTTCAGCGCAGCTTTGCCGATCTCACCGATCAGCCTGCCCCTGATAAAACTCTCGATCTCCGCAGATGTCCTCTCAGCTGCGTCATTTCGCCCCACGAAAACTATATCATACCCTATAGGCATCTCGCTTTCGCAAAGCCTGTACGCCGCCCTGACTATCCGCTTGACCCTGTTGCGGCAGACCGCATTTCCCAGCTTTTTGCCTGCCGTTATGCCCAGCCTGTTGTAAGCTGTGCCGTTCGGATAAAAATACGCGCACACATAGCCGCATACAGCAAATCTGCCGCTTCGGTAGCATCTCTGGAATGCTTTGTTATCCTTTATGACTTGCGTGAAAAGCATATTTTAGTCCCCACTATATAAAATAAATATTAATTCATCAAAACAATTAATTTACCCATAAAAAGATAAAGACCTGATACCGGGCAAGATAGATAAGACTTATTTGCTCGGTATAGGCCATCACTTTACTTTGCTTAGTAGGTAAGTCTTGCTCTGCCCCTTGCTCTTCTGCGGGCAAGAACCTTTCTGCCGTTGGCAGTAGCCATTCTCTTTCTGAAGCCGTGGACCTTTTTCCTCTGGAGCTTCTTAGGCTGATATGTTCTTTTCATTCTATTTCACTCTCCTTTGACGAATCCGCGCGATTTTTTTACTGTACCCTTAACAGGACACACCGCCAAAAAACGCCCGAAAAAAATTCCATAAACCTGTCTTGTAGACATAGCCCTTGTAATATAACATTATACCTTACTTACATATAGTTTGTCAAGTCGGTTCACATTTATTTTATATAATTTTAAACTCCATTTAACTCTTTTAGCGTAACATATCCCCTTCGCCCCTTTCATGCACCTAAGCTGACCGTTAATAAAGTAAAATTTTTATTAATAACCTGTTTTTTCGACCGAAATGCCCCGCTATTCCCCGAAAAAATCCCTCTCTTATAACACTACTATTATATATATAGGGGTATTGCAATTTTTAAGGGAATGTGATATAATAAATTATATATTTGCGCCCATTTGAAGATTTGGTAATATATGTAAATTTAAAATATATATGATGAAAAAATATGACCCGCTTTGTACCGCTTTGGTGCAAGGTCGGTAGGGGTGCGCCCTGATGCACCTGCGGCTTGTAATTTTAAGGAGGTAATAGGCTTGATGGACTCTTTCAATGATGTATTTGAAGAGGTACTGAAATACTGCTTTAGACTGACGGGGAGTGATGTTAACCCTCAGGAGAGGATAAGTGAGGGCGGCTACAGAATGTGGATACAGCCGTTAAAGCCCTACAAATTCGATGCTGAGAACGGCGTGGCTTTCCTGCTGGCTAAAAACGATTTTATCAAAAGCACCGCTACAAACACTTTCGGCAAGACCCTGACTAAGGCTTTTGAAGAAGTCATGGGCTTCCCTGTAAAGGTGGAGATAATGATATCGGGCGATGACAGTGAAGAAGAGAAGGAAGAACTCAGTTTAGGCGAACAGCCCGCTGATTTTTCCGATGAAGCCAAAGACAGCCTTACTTTTGAGAATTTCGTAAAGGGCAGTTCTAACGATCTTGCTTATGCTTTCTGCAAAGCTGTTGCCGAGAAGTATGATAAGGACAAGCACAGCACAGGCGATATCGACCCCAACAAGGTCTTCAACCCGCTGATAATCTACGGTGATTCGGGTCTGGGCAAGACCCACCTTATGAAAGCTATCGAACATGAGGTAAACAAGAATCACCCCGAAATGAAAATAATCTACACGACGGGCGAAGCGTTCATCAATGAACTGGTAAGGGCGCTGGAACTCAAAGAAACTGTGGATTTTCATGAGAAGTACAGGAATGCTGATATACTGCTGGTCGATGATATACAGATCATCGCGGGCAAGGAAAGAATGCAGGACGAGTTCTTCCATACCTTCAACGACTTGTATAATGCAGGCAAGCAGATCGTACTTACATCCGATGTGCTTCCTTCTAATATAACAAAACTTCAGGACAGGATCGCCACCAGACTTAGTCTGGGCGTGCAGGCTGATGTACAGCCGCCTGATTTTGAAACAAGAATGGCGATAATCAACCGCAAGGCGGAACTGCTGGGTCTGAAACTGTCAGACAATGTGGTAAGACTGATCGCAGAGAAGCTGAAGACTAATATTCGTCAGCTGGAAGGAACTGTAAAAAAGATAAAGGCTCTTACTGTATATACTAATGAATCACCGTCTGTTTCAATGGCACAGCGCGTTATCAAGGAGATAATCATATCCAATCAGCCCTCCGAGATAACCGTTGACAGGATAATAGGCGAGGTGGCGAACGCATTTGATGTTACGCCCGAAGATATAAAGTCCAATCACAGGCACTCAAATATCTCCATAGCCAGAAAGATAGCTATATATGTACTTAAAGAGGTAAAGGGCATGACCTACACACAGATAGGTGATGCACTCAATAAGAACCATTCTACCATGACCATACATTACCGCGATGTGGCAAAGCTGCTGAAGTCGAATAAGGAAATGAAAGAAACTGTTGACGACATTATCAAAAATCTTAAAGAGAAATGATATTTGTTGTAGAATGTTGATAAACCGAAAAAATGCACCTCACAGTTGCTTATTTGCGCTTAACATATTAAAAATTACGGGAGTTCTCAACATTTTCAACAGAGTTTTCAACAATTTTGTTGTTGAGAACTTTGCGAGTGTTTCGGGGGCAGAGGAAAATTTCTGTCAGATTTTCAAACATTTCCACACAGCAAGATTTTTGTTTTCAAAGGCTGAAAGTTGAAAAATTTCATCAAAGGAAGTTATTCAACATTTTTTGCACAAGTTTTTCGTTTTCAACCAACAAGTTTTAAACAATTCAACTTGCCAAGATCTTTCAAAATTCTTTCCACAGTCCCATGTTGAAAAACGATGCCGCCTGAAAGCCGTTAAAAAATAGCTTTCATCCGTTTGCAACAATTTCAACACCCCCTAATACTAATACTAAAAATAAATGTTATGTTCTGTTTTGTTTTGCAGAAAAAAACGCAAACTTTCTTTTTCACAGTGTTGAAAAAAATCTGCCGTGAAAAAGGATCGATATTGAAAGGATTGATAATATGAGATTTATCTGTTCCAAAACATCGCTCTATGATGCGATAGTCAACGTGTCAAAGGCGGTATCCGAGAGATCTACTCTGCCGTCACTGGAGGGCATAAGATTCAGTCTTGCTGATTCTCTTCTTGAACTGACAGGCTATAACCTCGAAATGGGTATCAGAACAGCTATCCCTGTAAGAAGTGATGATAAGGGCAGCTGTATCATGAATGCAAGGCTGTTCGCCGAGATGGTAAAGAAGATGGATACCGAAGAACTGCTGATAGATGTTTCCGAAAGCTATCAGGTGACCATATCGGGCAGTGCTACAAAGACGACCTTCAATATGTTCGCGGCTACTGCGGCAGATTATCCCGAACTTCCCGAAAAGGACAGCGAAACTCAGATACCGATAGCCCAGCCTGTGCTGAAAAATATGATAGCACAGACAAAGTTCGCTGTGGCTATGACCGATGATAAGCCCATACTTAAGGGCGAACTTTTTGATATCGAGAACAATACCCTGACTATGGTAGCGATAGACGGCTACAGAATGGCTGTGCGCTATGAACCTGTTAAATTCAATGAACCTATCAAGTTCGTTGTACCCTCAAAGTCACTTTCAGAGATACAGAGCCTTCTGAGCGACAATGAGGACGATACTGTTTACATACATCCGTCAAGAAAGCATATAATCTTCGATATAGGCGGCTATGTGGTATATTCAAGACTGCTGGAGGGCGATTTCCACCCCTACAAGTCGGCTATACCGAACAGTTCAAATACTGATGTCGTAGTTGACAGAAAATCACTCATATCCACCCTTGAAAGGGCGATGCTGCTGATAAATGACCGTTCGCCGTCACCTGTAAGGTGCTATTTCGATAATGACCACGTAAAACTCAACTGCGTAGCCGCACTGGGCAAAATATCCGATGAGATAGCTGCCGATGTGACAGGTCCTGTCATTGAGATAGGCTTCAAGTGCAAATATCTGCTTGAACCTCTCAAGGTGATAGATGACGAAAAGGTAAAACTGATGATGGGCGGCAGCCTGCTGGCAATGAAGATAGTCCCATGTGAGGGCGAAAAGTATACCTATCTGGTACTTCCTGTCCGCCTGCCGAGAGAATGATATCACGAAAGGATAGCATATGACTTACAAACAGCGTGAGGTAAAAATAACCTCTGAGTTCATAAAGCTGGATCAGCTGCTGAAATTCGCGGGAATAGTCGAAACAGGCGGCATCGGCAAGGAGATAATCCTTGAAGAGAGGATCAAAGTAAACGGCGAGATATGCACTATGCGCGGCAAAAAGATACGCGCAGGCGATAAGGTGCAGATAGATGAGATAAAGACCGAGCTGGTCGTAAAATAATGTTTATAACCGAACTTTCCGTAAACGGCTTTAAAAACCTTAAAGGCATAAGCATAAAGCCGCACGAAAAGATAAATATTTTCTGCGGGCGCAACGCTCAGGGAAAGACTAATCTGATAGAAGCGATATGGCTGTGCAGCGGCGCGAGAAGTTTCAGAAGCACCAAAGACAGGCGTATGATAGGCGATGACGAACAGGTCATGAATATCGGGCTGAAATTTAAAAACAGCTTCCGCGAACAGGAGATAGCCTTTGCAATGGCAAAGCCCAATATCAAAGAAAAAAATGTCACACTGAACGGGGTGAAGCTGAAAGCGCCCTCAAAACTGTTCGGCGGGCTGAACTGCGTGATATTCACGCCCGAAGACCTCGAACTGTCAAAGGGTTCGCCCGATAACAGACGGCAGTTCATCGACCTTTCGGTGGCGCAGATAAAAAACACCTACAGCGCCGTCACCTACAAGTACGAAGCACTGATAGAAAGGCGCAACCTGCTGCTGAAAAATATAAACTACGGCAAAGCGGGCAAAGAAGAACTTGAAATGTGGGACGTTCAGCTGGCGCAGATGGGTGCTTTCATCTCACTGCACCGCTACAATTACACGAAAAAACTGTCGGCTTATGCACAGATGCTCTATGAAGAGATATCGGGCGGCAGTGAAAAGCTGGATATAAGCTATTATTCCACCGTGTATGACAGCGAGATGCTGGATAAAGCCACAGAATATACAGGCGAACTGAAAGACAGGTACTTCGAGGTGCTGAAAAACAACATCTCCGATGACCTGCGGGCAGGCTTCACACAAAAAGGCGTACACCGCGATGACCTGATATGCAAGATAAACGGAAGACCCGTTAGGGAAGATGCTTCACAGGGTCAGCACCGTTCGGCGGCGCTGATAATGAAGCTGTCACAGGCGCATATACTGAATGACGAGATAGACGATTTCCCTGTGATACTCTTAGACGATGTGCTGAGTGAACTTGACCCGTCAAGACAGCGCTTTGTAATATCAAAGATACACGATATGCAGGTGTTCATCACCTGCTGTGATATGAATATACCCTTCGATGAAAGTTCTCACGGTAAGATCTTCAATATCGAAAAGGGTCAGATAATAAAAAGACAGACAGAATAACAAGAAAGAGAGAAACGATATGATGAAAGAAAATGAGATCGAGATCGTGACCTGCAAAAACGGTCATATGTATCCCGCACACCTGCACAAGACTTGCCCCTACTGCATAAAATTCGAGGAAAATTCCGCAAAATTGATGGCAGAGAGAAATGCCCGCAAACAGGCAAATAACCGTGAACTCCACATAAATACCAGATGGGAGAATTTCAAACAGTGGCTCGATGAAGGTACGAGCGGGCTGAGTTTTCTTTTTTCGATGATAGGTGACAAATTGCATGATTTTCCTAAGGAAGACAGATGGAAAGACCCGCATTTCTGGGATCTTTACAGATAAGCAGGTGTCGGTATGGAAAATATCACGGTGGCAAAATGTGAGAACGGTCATCTCTACCCGTCAAATCTGCATAAGACTTGCCCGTACTGCATAGAAGAAAAAAAGATGATCGAAAAAAAGAATGCTGTAAGAGAAGTCATCAAAAGATCCAACGAGCGTGAATTTCACATAAATACCAAATGGGAGAACTTTGAACTTTGGCTGGATAAGAACTTAGGCGGTATAAATGAGATCTGCAACATATTGCATGAAGCCCTTGACAGTATGAGTGGTGTCAGACCATCTGCCCATAACCCCTTCAACGGCTGTTGGGATAAGGAAAATATGGCATCGTATTACACAAAAAAATAGATGAGGATACAGATAGGCAGGTGCAGATATGGATTGGAAAAGATGTGAGAAACATCATATGTACCCGTCGGACAAGTATGCGGAATGCCCGTTCTGTTCGGGTCTGATAGATGAAAATGACTCAAAGTCTGCGGTAGCTGAGATATTCGCTAAAGAAGAAAAGCTGAGTCTTAAAAAGCCTGTAAACAACGAACTTCTGATGCAGCAGCCAAATGTTGTAAAAAAGCCGAAGAAAGAGCAGAAATATACGTTCTTTTACAACCCTTTCTGGGACTATCTGCCCCGCATATTTATAATTATCTTAGTATTGGTCCTATATATCCCATCAACAATGATCTTTGGTTTTAATTTCTGGACGACACTTATATGCGGTACAGGTTTTCTGCTGGCAATATTTGCAAAATGAGGTGTACTGATGTATCTTCATCTGGGTAATGACTGGATAGTCAGTCACAGAAATATCGTGGGCATTTTCGATATAGAAAACAGTTCAACTTCTGCACTGACAAGAGATTTTCTTGCGGCGGCAGAGAAAAACAAGCGTGTCACATACTGCACGTATGAACTCCCCAAGAGTTTTGTGGTGTGCTTTGATGATAAAACGCTTGAGGAAAGAGTCTATATAAGCCAGCTTAGCTGTGCTACACTGCTGAAAAGATATAAAGCCGATAATTTATGATACGTAATGAATATTATTCAGCGAATAATTATGAATTATGAATTATGAATTATGAATTATAAAAGTCGGAGGTATTGAATTTTGGATAACGATAATATCAAGGAGATCAAGGAAGTCGAGATCGAAGATACCGAGTCTATCTCGCAGATCGACAAAAGCAACAACTACGACGAAAATCAGATAGAGGTGCTGGAAGGTCTTGAACCTGTAAGGGTAAGACCCGGCATGTACATCGGTTCGACAGGTCCGAAAGGTCTGCACCACCTGGTATATGAGATAGTTGATAATGCCATTGACGAGGCGCTGGCGGGATACTGCACCGAGATAATCGTGGATATCCTGCCGGGCGATGTTATCAGGGTCGTTGATAACGGACGCGGAATACCTACCGGTATCCACCCGAAAGAGGGCATTTCAGCGGCAACTGTCGTTTATACCGTACTGCACGCAGGCGGTAAGTTCGGCGGCGGCGGATATAAGGTCGCAGGCGGTCTTCACGGCGTTGGCGCTTCGGTAGTAAACGCGCTGTCCGAATATCTTGAACTGACTGTCTATGACGGTTCGCATGTTCATTTCCAGCGTTTTGACAGAGGTCAGTACAGCGAGGCAATGAAAGTCATCGGTGATACCGACAAGACGGGTACTGAGGTAAAGTTCAAGCCCGACCCGCTCATCTTTCAGGAAACTACCACTTTCGATTATGAAGTGCTGCTGAAAAGGCTGAGAGAACAGGCTTTCCTGAATGCAGGCATAAAGATAATCTTCTCTGACCTGAGAAATGCCGAAAAGCCCGTCACCGAAACACTGCACTATGAGGGCGGTATACGCCAGTTCGTTGAACATATCCACAAGACAAGAGGAGTTGAGCCGCTGTCTGAGGACGTTATCTACATCAACGGCGTTGAGGACGATATGTTCGCTGAGATAGCTTTGCAGTATAACGATACCTATAACGAGATAATCCTCTCGTTTGCCAATAATATCCATACGCCCGACGGCGGTTCACATGAAATGGCATTCAAAAGTGCGCTGACAAAGATACTCAATGAGTACGGCAAGGCGCATAACCTGATAAAAGATAATGACGATGCGCTGATGGGCGAGGACTGCCGCGAGGGTCTGACTGCCATAGTTTCAGTCAAGCTGACAAACTGCGAGTTTGAGGGTCAGACAAAAGGCAGACTCGGCAACCCCGAAGTAAGACCTTTCGTCGATAAGATGCTCAAAGAAAAGCTGAGGAACTACCTTGAGGAAAATCCTGCGGTGGCTAAGGCTATTTTCGATAAGTCGTTACAGGCACAAAAGGCGAGAGAAGCCGCTAAAAGGGCAAGAGAACTGACAAGAAGAAAGTCGGTGCTTGAAAGCGCTTCACTGCCGGGCAAACTGGCTGACTGCTCTGAAAGAGATATGACCATGACAGAGATCTACATCGTCGAGGGTGACTCGGCGGGCGGTTCTGCAAAAGAGGGTCGTGACAGACGCTATCAGGCGATACTCCCCCTCTGGGGCAAGATGCTCAATGTCGAAAAAGCGCGTATCGACAAGGTGTACGGCAACGATAAGCTGATGCCTGTCGTAACTGCGCTGGGTACTTCGATAGGTGAGGATTTCGATATAAGCAAGCTGAGATACGGCAAAGTCATAATCATGGCGGATGCCGATGTGGACGGCTCGCATATCAGAACACTGCTGCTGACATTCTTCTTTAGATTTATGCGCCCCCTCATCGAGCAGGAACATGTTTATCTGGCTCAGCCGCCCCTTTTCAAGGTAGAAAGGGCTAAGAAAGTCAGATACGCTTTCACTGATGAAGAGAGAGATAAATATATAGCTGAACTTTCGGAAGGCGGCAAGCTGAAAGTTGCAGTGCAGAGATACAAGGGTCTTGGTGAGATGGACCCCGAACAGCTCTGGGAAACTACTATGGACCCCGAAAGAAGAACGATGATTAAGGTGACTATGGAGGACGCTGTAAAGGCAGACGAGATATTCACTATACTGATGGGCGACAAGGTAGGTCCGCGTAAGGAATTTATAGAGAAAAATGCGGAGTATGTCAAAAATCTGGACGTTTGACATATGTTGTTGAACGAAGTAAAGCCGATTAAGGAGCAGACTTGATGGAGATAGATATTTCTAATAATAACATAGAACTTGAAGATGTAAACAAAGCATCGGGCGATAACACCGAAAAGGAGTTCATGCCCACAGGCATACCCATAACCAGCTTTGAATACAACGTGAAAAATGAAGAGGAAGAGGAAGCATTCACCATCTTCCAGCAAAAGTATGTTTACAAGCGAAATTTTGTGGTGACAGGGCTTTTTACGATAGTCTCGGTGATGTTCGCGGTGTCGATAATCAAAAACCCCACAGGCTATGTGAACTGGGTGCTTTGCTTTGTCAGCCTTGTGATGATTTTCACCACATGGTTCAATACCTTCCGCGTCAAGAAATATCTTATGAGGGCGCTGAAATCGCTGGAAGATGACAAGTACAGATTTTCGCTTTATGATGACTGCTTCAAAATAGAAACAGTTTTCACCGAAGAGGAAAAGGCGGCTGAGGACTTCGTGCCGGTAAAGCCGAGAGTTGTCAGGTTCGAGGATATCTCGCTGAACATCATCGAGAATGCAAGGCTGTTCATAATAATCCTCAGAAAAGAAACTATCTACGTGCTTTCAAAACGTGTCATCGAAGAAAATGACCAGACACTTCTGAGAAACAAGCTGAAAGAAGTTCTCGGTGAGGACTATGAAATAAAAGGCTGACCATGAGAATGAAAAGCAAAGTCGGTCTTCTGATCGGTCTGTTCTTTGCGGTGACAGGTATTATCATGTTCGCTTTTGATGCGAGTTACATACTGCTTGGCAGAACTGTTGACCTCAACAAGGTACTTGAAGAGGGCGGCGAACTGCCGAGAGATAAGGTGGTCACCTATACCTGCGAAGTACCCATCGGCAATTACGCCGAAATGCAGACTTACATAAACGGCATAATACCGCTTCCCGCGAAAAGTCAGCTTTATGCGATGTATGACGAATACGGCGGTGACGGTATCATATTCTCAGCCAAACTGAGAAGTAAGTATAAAATGGCAGAGTTTGACAGTGCTGTGAACGATGATACCGCAAAGATCAAGCTGGAAGGAAGACTTATGACCATAGACAATGATGCTTTCAGCTATTTGGAACAGGTCTGCGGCGACCTTTCGGAAGAAAACATCACACTGACATATTATGTCATAGATACCACAAGTTCGCGTATAGAGTGGGCACTGATGTATCTTCTTATCACAGCGTTGGGCGTGTTCTTCTTAGTCATGTATTTTAAGAAAAAAGTATGATCTGATATAATAAAACTATCGTCGGTCGGAGAACAGCTGTGCAGGCAGAAAAAACCGCTGATGCGGAATGCTGTGTTCTAAAAGTGTTTGACCGCACTGTGCAGTTTTCGTAAACGAAAGTAAGATCCCCGCAAACGGCAGCGAGCTTGCGAGCGACCGAAGATAAAAAAAGGAGTTGTTAAAGTGGACGAATATAATCTTATAGATCAGGACGTCGAACACATAATGAAAGAGTCTTTCTTACAGTATTCGATGGCAGTCATCGTTTCGAGAGCTTTGCCTGATGTAAGAGATGGACTTAAACCTGTTCACAGAAGAATTTTATATACGATGCACGAAAACGGTCTGACACCCGATCAGGCTTACCGTAAGTGCGCCGATACCGTCGGTTCGGTGCTGGGTCGTTATCACCCGCATGGTGACGCTTCCGTTTACGATGCACTGGTAAGACTGGCACAGAGTTTCTCGCTGAGATACCCGCTGGTAGACGGTCACGGCAACTTCGGTTCAGTGGACGGCGACCCGCCTGCGGCTTACCGTTATACTGAGGCGAGAATGGCTAAGATGTCCCTCAATATGCTGACTGACATCAAAAAAGATACAGTTGATTTCCAGCCCAACTACGATGACAGATTGCAGGAACCTGTAGTTCTGCCGTCGCGCTTCCCAAATATTCTCTGTAACGGTTCGGTAGGTATCGCCGTTGGTATGGCAACAAATATCCCGCCCCATAACCTCCATGAGGTCATCGAGGGCATGAAGATAGTTATGCAGAACCCCGACTGCACACTTGATGAACTGATGCAGGCTATCAAGGGACCCGATTTCCCAACAGGCGGCATCATCATGGGCAGAAGCGGCATAAGAGCGGCTTACGGCACAGGCAGGGGCAAGGTCATACTCCGCTCAAAGACCTCTATCGAAGAGATAAAGGGCAGAAACTGCATAATCGTCACCGAAATACCTTACATGGTCAACAAGGCAAGACTTGTGGAGTCGATAGCAGGTCTTGTAAAGGATAAGAGGATAGACGGCATACACGACCTGCGCGATGAAACAGGCAGAGATGGTATGCGCATAGTCATCGAACTGAAAAAAGATGCCAATGCACAGGTGGTGCTGAACAAGCTGTTCACACTTACCCAGCTTCAGGACAGCGTTGGCGTTATACTGCTGGCACTGGTAAAAGGCGTGCCGAAGGTGCTTACCCTTAAGCAGATACTTCAGGAGTATATCGACTTCCAGGTAGATGTTATCCGCAGAAGGACAGAGTTTGACCTGAAAAAGGCTAAAGAGCGCGAACATATCTTGCAGGGTCTTGTTATCGCACTGGATAATATCGATGAAGTCATCGAGATAATGAAGACCTCGAAAAATATTCCCGAAGGTAAACAGCGCTTGATGACACGTTTCGGTCTGTCTGACATTCAGGCTGAACATATCGCACAGATGACACTGGGTCGCCTGACAGGTATGGAACGCCAGAAGATATTGGACGAGTTGGAAGAGATAACCGCAAAGGTAGCCGACTACGAAGATATACTCGCAAACCACCAGAGAGTTCTCGATATAATCATCGAAGAAGTCGAAGCTATACAGGAAAAGTACGGCGATGAGAGAAGAACTCAGATAGAAAATGTCAGCGGCGAAGTTGACATCGAAGACCTTATCCCTGTTGAGGAAAGCGTGGTAACTTATACCAATGTGGGATATATCAAGCGTATGCCCATAAGCGTATATAAGGCGCAAAATCGCGGCGGCAAGGGCGTTACGGGCATGAAACAGCGCGAGGACGACTGCGTTACCGAAATGTCGGTATGCTCCTCCCATGATAATATACTGTTCATCACTACAAAGGGTCAGGCGTACAAGATGAAGTGCTACGAACTTCCCGAAGGTTCAAAGGCTTCAAGAGGTGTGAATATCAAGAACCTGCTGGAACTCAGTGATGATAACCTTATCGCGGCGATGATAAAGGTCGAGGACTTTGACGATGACAAGTACATCGTCATGGTGACAAAGCGCGGCAAGATAAAGAGGACTCCCCTTTCGGCTTACAAGAACGTGCGCAAGCGCGGTCTGATAGCGATAGGTCTTGATGATGGCGATGAGATAGCAGGCGTAAGACTGACAGAAGGCAATAACGAACTGCTGATAGCTACACATAACGGCATGGCTATACGCATAAGCGAGAACGATGTGAGAGTAATGTCAAGAACTGCTCACGGCGTAAGGGCTATAAAACTGCGCGGTGATGACTACGTAGTTTCTATGGCAAGGATACGTGAGGGTGCATCGGTGCTGACAGTCAGCGAAACAGGTCTGGGCAGAAGGGTCGAACTTGAAAGCTATCCTGTCCGTCACAGGGGCGGCAGCGGCGTGCTCAACTACAAGAACGGCGATGTCTGCGGCATAAAGGTCGTTGACGAGGACGATGATATAATCATGATATCCTCCGATGGCATAGTTATCAGACTGAGAGCCTGCGATATCAGCATGATGGGCAGATATTCAAGGGGCGTAAGACTGATGAAAGTCACGGGCGACAATAAGGTAGTGACCTTCACACGTACCGAACATGACGATAATGCCGAGATAGCCGAAGTCGAAAAGGCAAGCGAAGAAGATATCCGCAAGGCACAGGAGGAAGAAAAAGCCGAAGTGCTGGAAGATGACGCTGAACCTGACGATCAGGAATAAGAAAAGCACTTTCACAAAATAAGAATGTGTAAAATAATCACCGATCGGTATATGATCGATCGGTGATTTTTTGCAAGACAGGAAAAATACACTCAGAGAAAAAATATCATACGTAAGAACAAAAAGACAACAAGGAGGAGCAGAAATGAAAAAGAAGATAGCGCTTATGCTTGCACTGGTGATGTGTCTGGGCGGTTGCGGGATCGAAGAGATAAAGGAGTCTTTCAGCGAGAAAGTCGATGAAAAGATGGAACAGCACGCCGCCGAAAATACAAAGTACACTCAGGAACAGGTCTGTGAAGAAGTGTACCGCGAACTTGCGGCAGGAAATAAAAAAGTTTCGTTTGACGGCGTTGTCAGCATGGATATGGTGCAGTATGCCGTCGATCATGTGCGTTTTGACTGCCCTGAGGTATTCTGGACAGGCAATATGACGGTATCGACCGACTATAAGTCCACCACCCTTGAATGTGACAGCATCAATGATTTAGGTGAAGCTGAACTTGCGAAAATGGCGGCAGAACTTGACAGCAAAGCCGAAGAAGCCGCAGAATATGCGGCTTCGGGCAGTGATGACTTTGAAAAGCTGATGCTTCTGCACGATAAGCTGATAGAGATCTGTGACTACGACCATGAAGCGGCACAGGCAGATGTGGAAGATATGGGCTTTGCAGGTTCTTCCTACGGTTGTCTGGTGGAACATAAAGCAGTCTGCGAAGGCTATGCCGAAGCATTCAGTCTTGTGGGCAGAAAACTGGGCTTTGACTGCGGAATGGTCTGCGGTGTTGCAGGCGGCGAGCGCCACGCATGGAACTATGTCAAGGCAGACGGCGAATACTACTGGCTCGATGTTACGTGGGATGAGAATACCACCGAAACTGATATGGATTACTACCCGATGCACAAATTCTTCATGCTGAATGATGACCTTTTCATGTCGGGAAGGACTGTCGATGAAGATGTGCCGTTCGTGCCGCAGTGTACTTCAATGGAAGATAACTACTACGTTCACAGCGGGCTGTATCTTGAAAGCTATGATTTCGGCGCAGTGGATGACCTTATGAGCGCACACGCTGATGAAGGTTCTGTTGATATCATGTTTGCAGATCATTCTGCCTACGAAGCGGCTCTCAATGATCTGGTGGAAGAAAATAATATCTGGAACTTACAGGTGATGCAGGAACTCACTGAGGGCAAGCCCTATTATTCCGATGATGACCTGAACACGCTTATGTTCGGCTGGTAAAATACAGCCGTTTACTATAAGAATTTCCCGAAACTTCGGAGTTTCGCTATTGACATCGGTCTGCCGATGTGCTATAATCAATTATTATAATAAATGTGGTTATCCCGCTGACACACCAAAATAAACGATGTTATATCGTAAACTGAATACAGCAGGCGGGGGAAAGATAACATCAACTCGGTATTTCCTCGTTAAACAAGCATTTTGTGGTGTGCTGAAGGGATAGTCATAATAATTAAATACCCCGACTTAACGGAAGTCGGGGATTTTGTGCGTGATACACATATCAAATGCGATTTTTGGTAAAGTCTGGGAGAAATTATGGATATTTTTGAAAAATTAAAACAACTGTCAGCCGAAAGAGGCGAAACAGGAACAAAGCCCGAATATATCATCGTGGGTCTGGGCAATCCAGGCATACAGTACGATGGTTCGAGGCACAATGCAGGATTTATAACCGTAGATGCGCTGGAGAAGAAACTCGGTTTCTCATGCGAGCGCCGCAAGTTCAAGGCAAAAGTCGGCAATACTGTCATCGGCGGCAAAAACTGTCTGGTGATGAAGCCCGAAACTTTCATGAATTTGAGCGGCGATGCTGTCAGCGAAGCTATGGACTTCTATAAAATACCGATAGAGAATGTCATAGTGATATTCGATGATATCTCACTTGAACCCGGTCAGCTGAGGATAAGGCGCAAAGGTTCGGCAGGCGGTCATAACGGTATAAAGAGCATCATCGCACAGTGCGGCGGTGAGGATTTCCCGCGTATAAAGCTGGGTGTCGGCAAAAAGCCGAATCCCGCATACGACCTTGCAAAATGGGTGCTGGGCAGATTTAGCGAAGATGACAGGAAGAAGATAGATATAGCGGCAGAAAAAGCCTGCGATGCTCTTGAATTGATGGTAAACGGCAAAATTGACGAAGCCATGAGCAGATTCAATTCCTGACGGGGTGAGAAGATGAATATTTTCTTTGATACAGCGAGCCGTCTTGATTTTTACAAAGACCTGAAAAACTGCCTGTTAAAGGGTTATACCCCTGCGGCGGTGACAGGTGTTTCGGGCATACATAAAGCTATGCTGACAGCAGCACTGTCCTCACTGGGCAGCTGCCTGCTGATATGTGCCGATGAAGCCGATGCAACTAAGGTAACGGCTGATATCAATGAGATGGCAGGCGAACAGATAGCCTGCGTCTACCCCGCGAAAGATATGAATTTTGCCTATATGGAGGGCATTTCGCGCGAGTACGAACACAGGCGCATCGAAGCACTGTCTGCGATAATGTCGGGCAGATGCAGGATAATGGCGGCAAGCATGGAAGCCTGTCTGCAAGGTACGATACCGCCGTCAGCACTGAAAGAGTATACTTTCACCATAGAAAACGGCAGTGAGATAGATACCGAAGAACTACAGCGCAAACTGCTGGCGGCAGGCTATACCCGCACCGACCAGGTAGAGGGCGCGGCGCAGTTCGCAGTAAGAGGCTCTATCATAGATATTTTCCCCGTTCAGGATAAACAGCCTGTGCGTATCGAACTCTGGGGCGATGAAGTCGATACTATGGCGTATTTCGATACCGAGAGCCAGCGCCGAAATGAATCGCTGGAAAGCATCACCATAGCACCCGCACTGGAAATAATCTTCCCGTCGGAGGAAGAACTGATAAGCCGTATGGAAGCCGCCGCAAAAGCAGCGCGCGGCAAACTCATCGACAAGATACGTGAGAATATACAGAAGGATATTGACCTGATAAATTCGGGCATCACCCTTACAAATCTTGACAAATATTACACCCTTGCCTATAATGAAACTGCAACTGTTTTCGACTATTTCGGCGGGGGCTTTTGTGCTGTTTCGGAATATAACAACTGCATAGAAAAAGCCCGCGCATCGCTGGCACAGCTTTCGGAAGACCTGAAAATAATGTATACCGAAGGCATACTGTTCAAGCGGCTGGAAGGTTTCTGCATAGATATAGGTCAGGCGCAGAGCAGGATACTCGGCATGAAAACTATCTTCATGGATACATTCATGCGTCAGCTGGGCGACATAAAGCTGAAAAAGCTGATAAATACCGACTGCCGCCAGACTTCGGCATGGGGCGGCAGTATGATAAGCCTTGAAGAGGAGTTAAAGACCCTCTGTGAGAATGCCTACTGCACCATAGTGCTGGCAGGTTCGGAAAAGACAGTACCGATAATCGTAAAGGACCTGTGCGAAGCGGGGATAGATGCAAAGCAGTACAGCGAAAACTGTGAGATAGCACCCGAAAAGGTCTATGTAAAGACAGGAAGTTTGTCAGCAGGCTTTGACTACCCAAGCATCGGCGTGGCGCTCATCACACAGATGAGATCCATGACCACAAAGCGCAAAAAGCCCAAACATAAAGCGGGCGAAGAGATAAAAGCACTTTCGGATATACACACAGGCGACCTTGTGGTGCATTCGATGTACGGTATAGGCAAATTTCAGGGCATACGCAATATTGAAACCAACGGCGTAAAGAAAGACTACATAACCATAAACTATGCAGGAACAGATGTTCTTTACGTGCCTGTCACACAGCTTGACCTTGTATCGCGCTATGTGGGTCCGGGTGAAGACGGCGGCATAAAGCTGAATAAACTCAATTCCACCGAATGGACACGCACCCGAAATAAGGTGCGCGCCGCTGTCAGGGATATGGCAGAAGAACTGACAAAGCTGTACGCTCAGCGGCAGATGGCAAAAGGCTACGCATTTGAGCCTGATGATGACTGGATGCGCGAATTTGAAGAGCGCTTCGATTATCAGGAAACTGATGACCAGCTGAGAGCCATCAACGAGATAAAGGGCGATATGGAAAAACAGACCCCGATGGACAGACTGCTTTGCGGCGATGTGGGATTCGGCAAAACAGAAGTCGCGCTGAGGGCGGCTTTCAAGTGTGTCGAAAACGGCAAACAGTGCGCGATACTCGCACCTACCACCGTACTTGCGTGGCAGCATTATCAGACTGCCATAAAAAGGTTCGAGCATTTCCCGATAAAAGTACAGCTGTTGTCGCGCTTTCGCAAACCAAAGGAACAGTCTGCCATAGTAAGAGAACTCAAGCGCGGCACTGTTGACCTGATAATCGGCACGCACCGCCTTGTTTCAAAAGATGTGGAGTTCAAGGATCTGGGGCTTGCAATTATAGATGAGGAACAGCGCTTCGGCGTGGCGCATAAGGAAAAGTTCAAGGAGAGCCATCCGGGTGTGGATATACTCACCCTTTCGGCAACACCTATACCGCGAACTCTCAATATGGCGCTCAGCGGCATAAGAGATATGTCGGTCATCGAAGAACCGCCGATGGACAGACACCCCATACAAACTTATGTCATCGAACATAACGAGGGCGTTATTTTGCAGGCGATAAGCAAGGAACTGCGGCGCGGCGGACAGGTCTACTATATCCACAACCGCATAGATACTATCTTACGCACCGTCAACAGACTTCAGTCAAGTCTGCCCGATGCGCGTATAGGCTACGCTCACGGTCAGATGGAGGAAAAAGAACTTTCCGAGATCTGGCGGCAGGTGGTCGAACATGAGATAGATATACTTGTCTGCACCACACTGATAGAAACAGGTATAGATGTGCCTAATGTCAACACCCTCATCATCGAAGATGCCGACAGGCTGGGGCTTTCACAGCTCCACCAGCTGAGAGGTCGTGTGGGACGCTCAAACAGACGTGCTTTTGCATACTTCACATTCAAGCGCGGCAAGGTGCTGAATGAAACTGCAAGCAAGCGTTTGCAGGCGATACGCGAATTTACACAGTTCGGTTCGGGTTTCCATATAGCTATGCGCGATCTGGAGATACGCGGCGCGGGCAGTATACTTTCGGCTAAACAGCATGGTCATATGGAAGCAGTAGGCTATGATATGTACCTAAGACTCCTCAATGAAGCTATAGCCGAACAAAAAGGCGAAGTTCTGCCGCCGTCCCCCGAAGACTGTCTGGTGGATATCGCCATCGATGCCTATATACCCGATGGCTATATAGAACATTCTGCACAGAGGGTGGACGCTTACCGCAAGATAGCTTCAATCTCCACCGAAGAGGACTCGCGCGATGTCCTCGATGAACTGATAGACCGCTACGGCGACCCGCCGAAAGCAGTGCTTGGTCTGGTGAGAGTAGCTTTGCTGAGAAACAAGGCTTCAAAGCTGGGCATCAAGGAAATAAAACAGGCAGGCGTAAAAATGCAGTTCTATATCAGGAGCATACTGCCCCGTCAGATAGCAGGTCTTGCAGAAAAATACAAGAACCGCGTGAAATTCGTGGACGAAGCAAAGCCGTATTTCGCCGTCACCCTCGCAAAACAGCAGAAATCTGCCGAACTTATGCAGGAAGTCGTAGAGATACTGGGCAAGTATGACAGCAAATAACTTATAGCAATCCGCCTTAAAATTCAGACAAAATCCGGTCACAAAACCCATAAATCCGAGCTTTAGCGACCGGATTTTGTGAATTTAAACAGTTGGATTGCTATAAAAGCAATACGATAACACCCATTTGATAATAAGACTATCCCTTTGGCACATAAGCTGAAAACGCGGTAAACAAATCCTCTGCATGCGGCGTGGAAAAAGATATGTGATTATCCCGCTGATACACCAAAATAAACGATGTTATATCGGGAATTGAATACAGTTGATAAAGGTATTTTGCAGTGGTGTGCTAAAGGGATAGTCATAAAAAGATATAAGAAAACCACTGTTTTTGGTGTCTTAAAGGGATAACCATATAAAATCAACAGGAATTTGATACAACATGAAAAAAGACTTTATCAAGGGAATGACTCACGGCATACCTATAATGCTGGGTTATCTGTCGGTGTCGTTCGGATTTGGCATAACCGCAGTAAGCAAAGGGATCAGCGCTTTGTGGGCATCGCTGATATCGCTGACAAACATTACCAGCGCAGGTCAGGCGGCAGGCGTTGACATCATCGCGGCAGGGGGTACTCTGCTGGAGATGGTGCTGGTGCAGATAACCATAAACATGCGCTATTCGCTGATGGCGCTGTCACTTTCACAGCGGCTCGACAAGAAATTCACAACACCGCACAGACTGGCGGCTTCCTACGGCATAACTGATGAGATATTCGCAGTTTGTGCCGCACAGCCCGAACCGCTCACACCCGCATATATGTACGGCATGATATTCGTAGCCGCACTGGGCTGGGTATCTGGCACAGCAATTGGCGCGATGGCAGGTCAGCTTTTGCCGATTGCTGTAACAAATGCGATGGGACTGTTGCTTTACGGCATGTTCATCGCGATAGTAGTGCCGCCCGCCAAAAAAGAGCGCGGGGTGCTGGCGGTATCGCTCATCGCGGTGGTCATCAGCCTGCTTTTCAAGTACCTTTTTACGGCAGTGTCGGTCGGATTTGCAACAGTCATTTGTGCGATAGCGGCATCACTGCTGGGGGCATGGCTGTTCCCTGTTAAAGATGAGGGAGGTGCTGAGGAATGAGTATAGCTATATACATTTTTGTCATGGCTGGGGTGACATACCTTATCCGCATGCTGCCCTTTACCTTTTTCCGCAGGAAGATAACATCAAAATTTTTACTGAGTTTTCTGCACTACATTCCTTATGCTGTATTAAGTGCGATGACCATGCCTGCCATACTATACAGCACAGGTGACATTTTTACCGCAGCAGCGGGAACTATAGCGGCACTTATCATGGCATATTTTGAACTGCCTTTGATAGTAGTAGCATTAGGGGCATCTTTGACAGCCTTTCTCACGGGGCTTTTTTAATTCACAATTCATAATTCATAATTCATAATTATTGGCATGACCGCGAGAATGCTGTGCCGCCCACAAAGCATAGCAAAAACGCAAAGCAAAGCGCGAGTCAAAGCGGTCGGTCAAGCCCGCCGCCAGAGGGCTTGCGGGGAGTTTGAGGGGCAGCGCCCCTCAATTGGGGAAGCAGACAAAAAGCGACAAACAAAACAAGTTGGGCGAACAAAGCAATAGACCAAAGCAAACGCGGGCAATTTGCAAAGATAAGAGCGTACTCAATTCCCGCGAACAGCACTTCATAAAGCAAAAACAGCAACCACACGTCAGCAGTAGTGCCGCATTCCCAATAAGAATATCATACCCGCGTTTGCGACCTTACAATAATAAAATATGACTATCCCTTTAGCACACCAACTAAAAATGCGGTAAACAAAAGGATAATTGAGCGTTGTATATCTTTCCCCCGCCTGCGGCGGGGGAAAGATATACGCCAAGAACCTTAAGTTCTGTATAGCCGCTGTTTTTGTGGT
>Ga0129310_1001033_pt1 | contig 26964 bp, 29 predicted proteins | sample Go1ome_2_FD_94433 | JGI IMG/M metagenome (GOLD analysis project Ga0129310, IMG submission 94433) | Western lowland gorrila individual fecal microbial communities from Wisconsin, USA - Go1022A metagenome | ecosystem: Host-associated > Mammals > Digestive system > Large intestine > Fecal | place... | reverse complement strand
ATCCGTCGCGGCTCTGGTGTCGGGACTGATACTCGCGTTCGGTGGCGGCGACGAGGTCGCGACCACAGTCAGCGGCTGCATTATGGCGACTGCTGCGGTTGTGGGGTACACCATCGGCGAGGGACTTGCGGACGGAGGGCATAGCAATGACGATAACTGACAGCCTTATCCCGAAGAACAAATACAACCGCCCGGGAACGAAGTCCACACCGAAGCGCATTTGCGTGCATTACACCGGGGACTGCGGGAAGAATACAGACCGCCTTATTGCTTACTGGAAGAACGTCGCAGCCGGTGTATTCAAGGATACTCCGCTTGCGTGGACTTCCGCGCAGTACATAGTCGGGCTGAACGGCGAGGTGGTTCGGTGCATTCCTGATAACGAGATTGCATACGCAGCCGCGAACCAGAACGCGGATACTATCCACATCGAGGTGTGTTACAAGCGGCAGTCCGGTGAGTTCGAGGAGAAGTCCATCGCCGCTCTGCATGAGCTTGTACGTTATCTCATGGATAAGTACAGCATTCCGGCGGGAAAGGTAGTCCGGCATTATGACCTTACCGGAAAGCAGTGCCCGGCGTATTACGTGGACGAAGCGCGCTGGGCGGCTCTGCATGAGCGTATAACGACTGAAAGCAAGTCAAGCGCGCTATACCGCGTGCAGGTGGGTGCGTTCGGTTCCCGCGCAAACGCGGAAGCTTACATGCAGAAGCTGAAGAAAGCCGGTTTCGACGGGTTCGTTGTGCAGGTTAAATAAAGTTTTCCCCGGGGCGCAGGCTCCGGGGATTTTTATGTATTGACAATCCGTCTGCTATATGCTATAATACAGATAACCCACTTTATAACCCACTTTTGAATTCCTAAACAGGCATTTCAAGTGTGAGATTATAAAACCAGATAGCTCAAAACCGCTTTAAATAGGCGTTTAGAACTTTGAAATTTTTATTTAAAAGGTTGGAACAGGGGTTCAATTCCCCTCGGCTCCACCAACGATGCACACGTAAGCAGTTAAGTGTGCGAAATAAAAACAGAGAGTTCCGGCTCTCTGTTTTTTTACAGCCGTTCCGGCTAAAATAAGATTGAATCGAATATCAGCCGAAAGGAGAAAAGCATGAATTACATCAAGCGTGATATCGAGAGCAGGATACTGTCCCTGTCAGGGGAATATTCCTGCATACTGATAACAGGACCCAGACAGGTCGGCAAGACCACGGTGCTGAAGCAGCTTATGACTGACGACCGTGAGTATGTCACCCTTGACGACCTTCAGGAGCGCAGGCTTGCCAGGACTGACCCAGCGATGTTCATGCAGACGCACAGTCTGCCGATATTCATTGACGAGGTGCAGTATGCGCCGGAGCTGTTCTCCTATATCAAAATCGCCATAGATAACGGCGCAGAACCGGGCACTTTCTGGCTGACCGGCTCGCAGACGTTCAGGCTGATGGAGCTTGCGCAGGAATCCCTCGCAGGCAGGGTCGCCATACTTCACATGACCTCGCTTTCGCAGCACGAAATATACGGGACTGGAAATACCACTCCGTTCGCTGTTGACCTCGCACAGCTCAAGGAGCGCAGAAAGACGAACGCTCCCGCAGACATGAAGGAACTGTATGAACGGATCTGGAAAGGCTCCATGCCCGGGCTTGCCAGCGGCAGGTTCACCGACCGTGACGTATTCTACAGCAGCTACCTCCAGACCTATATCGAGCGTGATGTCAGCGAACTTATCGAGCGTGTGGACAAGATGATGTTCGCGGATTTTGTCCGTGCTGCGGCATGCCGCACAGGGCAGCTCCTGAACGTCCACGACATCGCAATGGACGTGGGCGTGTCTGACGAAACGGCGAAACGCTGGCTTTCCGTGCTGGAGCGCTCGGACGTGATATTCTACCTGCGCCCGTACTCAAACAACCTGTTGAAACGCACCATAAAGACTCCCAAGATGTATTTCTTCGACACCGGACTTGTCGCATATCTGACGAGATACAGCTCCCCTGAGATTCTCGCGAACGGCGCAATAAACGGCGCGATTCTGGAGAATTACGTTGTATCGGAGATACGCAAGACCTATTTTAACGACGCCAGGGACTGCCTGATGTGGTATTACCGCGATAAGGAATCCAACGAAATAGACATGGTGATCGAAAGCGACGGGGAGCTTCACCCGCTTGAAATAAAGCGTTCCGTCAATCCTGCCAGCGAGATAGTGAGCGCTTTTTCCGTGCTGGACAAGGGCTCCGTTCCCAGGGGCAAGGGCGCTATAATCTGTATGCGCCCGGAGCTTTCCGCGGTCAATTCGGACAACCTTATCGTGCCTGTCTGGATGATATGAACAGAAGTCTTCAACACCTATTTTACCTATTTTCAGCAAAAAATAAACCCGGAGAGAAATCCCCGGGTTTCATCGTTATTCTCCGGAAGTGGAAACGACCTCCTCCCTGTCCGCTTTCCGGGTTATTTTGAGCGCCTCCGGATAAGTTCTGTTGAGCCTGTCCAGAGCCGCGCCGCTCTCGTTTGCCTGCAATCCGCGCAGAATATTCAATGTAACACTCACGCTGTCCGGTAGTATCTCCACGCGCTCAACGTAAAGCTCGATGAGCTGCCGCAGCCGCGGGATCTTTCCGGAGAGCAGCAGCTCCCTGCCGTAGTCGAAGGCGCGTTTTATCTGCTCCTCGTCGATATCGACCCTGGCGATTCTGCGCTCAAGATTGGAAAGCTGCGCCCGCAGCTCCACAAGCTCCTTCTCCTTTCCGTCCAGAGCCGCCGTAAGGCTCTCTGAACCTGTCCTTGCGATAACGCTGATGATATTCCCGACCTCGTTCTCCAGGGACTTTATCGACTTTTTCAGCCGCTTTCTGTCGCTCTCAACGGAGCTTTCCGCCTGGGTAACTGCGTGGTTGTACTCCTCAATTACCGCCGGGAGCCTGTCCTTGTCGAACAGGATATCCGCCAGTAACCGCAGGACGTACTTCTCAAGGCAGTTCCGGCTTATCTCGCGGTTGGAGCAGCCGATACCGCCCCTGCGCGAACGGACGTTGCAGCGGTAGCAGTAGTACAGCGTTTTCTTACGGCCGCTGTACTGACTGTTACCGCAGTACTTACCGCCGCAGATACCGCAGTAAACCTTGCCGGTGAGCAGGTATACATTCCCGGTATCCGTCCGCCCACGGCGGGATTTACGGCGCTTTTTCAGCAACTACTGTACTGCCTGGAATTCCTCCCGGGTCACTATTGCCGGAATGCCGTCCTCGATACGTATTATCTGGTCGTCCGGCTTGCTGCGATGGTTGTTTCGTTTACCGCGGCTGTCCTTGGACGAAGCACGGTTATAGACGTAAACGCCTATGTACTTCTCGTTGGTGAGAATGGAATACAGCGAGTTCTTGCCGAACAGCTTTCCCGTCCGCGTGCGTATACCTTTCTCGTTGAACTCCTGCTGGAGCTCCCGGTAACTCATGCCCTGTATCGTCCCGGAAAATATCCGGCGCACGACCTCGGCTTCCTCCTCGTTTATCTGGAAGTGCCCTGTATCGTCCACCCTGTACCCCAGCGGTACGTAACCTCCGGTATACCTGCATTGCAGGGCGTTTTCCCTCATGCCTTTCATGACCTCGCGGGACAGATTCGCGGAGTAGTACTCGTTCAGCGTTTCCATCAGACCCTCGAGTATTATGCTCTCAGGCGTATTATCGAATTTCTCGATGACGGAATACAGCTCCACGCCGTTGTCCCTGAGTATCTTCCGGCTGACGGCGCTGTCGTAGCGGTTCCGGGCGAATCTGTCCAGCTTGTGGACTATCACCAGGTCAAACAGCCCGTATCGCGAATCGTTCAGCATTCGCTGGAATTCCTCGCGGTCGGTGTTCGTTCCGGTCCTGGAACGGTCGATGTACTCCTCGACGATCTCGATGTCGTTCTCCTCGGCGTACTTACGAATGGCGCGTTCCTGCGCGTCAATGCTTTCATCGCGCTGATTGTTACTCGAAAATCTCGCATATAAAGCAGCCTTTCTCACGATGTTTCACCTCCTTTCCGGGAAAGGCTACCGCTCACGAAACCGCACCGCTGCGGATAAGTCCTGCGAGGATTATCGCTATGACCGTTTCCGGCGGCGAGGCCGGAGCCTCGCCCTCGGTCGTGACCGTGGTCTGTTCTGCTGTGTCGTAGTTGCCGCTCGTCAGGTCGGAGCGGTCGATGGTAAATTTCTCATTGTCTGCCATGTTGATGACCTCCTGTAATTGATCTGCAGATTTTACTGCTTCACAGGTATAATATATCACTGTGTACCGGAGCTTTTCCGGTGGCGCTCTTGGATCCATATGCGTACCTCCCCTGGTCCGTAAGGTCCGGACGGTCCATAAAAATCATATTGGTATGAACGGAAAGATCCGATCTCCATTCGTGAACGGAACAAGGACCCCGTCAATATAAAATCTGATACGTTCGTTGATAACTGGCTGGCTCATTATCCACGCCATCGCCTGATCCCTGTCCTGAAAGTATTGACACAATAACACACTGACGCCGTCCCTGACCTCGGTCAATACGGGCTGTGGTGGAGGTGGAGCTTGTACAGGTTTATCGAAAAATCCTCCCGAATCGATATCAATAACAGATTCAAAGCGGTCGTCGGGAACCGTAGTCTGTGATTCAGGCAACAGCGGACTTTCAGTTGTAGGAGGTGCATTCTTCCAGTATTCCGGATTAGGTTCATGCCCCGGAGCAATGGATACCGGTTTACGCTGCGCCTGCCTGCTGCGGCTGTGGGTGATATTGTAATCACCCGGCTGTTCGAAGTAGTTGTTGGTGATATAGAAGTTGTTATACGTTCTGTACTGCGGATAACCGGTATAGCCTCTCACACTGGCGTCAGCGGTATACAGAGGTTCCACAGACTCACAAATCGCATCACCGGGGTTTTCGACATACCATTTGTCCGGTATCTCAATCATTTCGGAATCCGTTACGTCATCAGGAAAACTGTCGATCCTGCCGTGCCTCATACGAATGCCATAAAGCCCGTTCGCCCTGAGTATCTTCGAGCATTCTTCCTTGAATCTGTACAGATCTGCCTTTGACATATCAAGCTGTTTACCTGTAATATACGAGGTATTCCCGACAATAATATGAATGTGCAGGTGCGTAGTGTTGTTGTGTACTGCACACTTGACATAATACCCTTTAAAAAGCCGTGCGATCATGAGGGCGATACGAGCCGCTTTATCATAGTCTACTTTGTCATTCGGGTCAAACCCGATAACGATATGCCGGAACTGCTTTTTCTTCGCAGCATGCCAGAACCGCTTCAGGGCCCTGTTAGAACTTACCCACTGGTCCGGTGGACAGCCTGAACCCACTATACCCCTTGGCGCAATTTTGGACGGGTGGCTGATGTACTTATCAGCCTTATCAAGACTGTCCAGTGATTTATCCGTGTTGTTAATAAATATACATACTGCCATCAGTCGTTATCGCCTTCCTGAATGTCGCCGTCACTGATGTCGTCTTCAACGTATACAGTGTCATCTTCTTCATCTTCGGAATCAGATCCGTTTTTGACAGCTTCGATGGAGTTGAATATGAACGATATATCCCCGTTCATTTTCTCAAATGTCTGGCTTATGGAATCAAGTTTACTGCTTATCTCAGACAGTATACCGTTAAGCTGACCAAAATCCTGATCCTTTACGCTGAATTTCTGCTTTATGTCCACCAGCAGATCATATATTTCAGCAAGCTTAACGAAAATATCGCCTCCTCTCTCAATGACGATATCCTGCCGTTTTGGGTCAAATAGCAGAACACGAATATATTCGGAACAAGTCATATTTCTCTTTGCAGCCTGCTCTTTTATGAACTCATCCTGTAATTGCGTAACCTTGACCGAAAGCGTAGCAAGCTTAACTTTCTTGTCAGGTAATATATTACCTTTCGTAATCTTGCTGTCTGGTATTTCACTCATTATTTTTCCTCCTTGTTATTAATTGCATCGTATGCTGAGGGGCTTATTCCTCTCCAGCCCCAGAGATATTTTCCGTCAATGCGGAATTTCTCTTTGCAGCCTGCTCTTTTATGAACTCATCCTGTAATTGCGTAACCTTGAACGAAAGCGTAGCAAGCTTAACTTTATTGTCAGGTAATATATTGCCTTTCGTAATCTTGCCGTCCGGTATTTCACTCATTGTTTTTCCTCCTTGTTATTAATTGCATCGTATGCTGAGAGGCTTATTCCTCTCCAGCCCCATAGATACTTGCCGTCAATGCGGAACTTCTCCTTGCGTACCGCAGGGAAACAGTTTGCAATATACGCGCTTACCTCGTTATTCTTGTACGGAACAAGCGCGTTTTCCGTACAGAATTTTTTATAAACTTCGATGAATACGGAGATATGTACCTCTCCGCTCATGTGGCACCGCTCCTCAATAAACAGCGCAAGCGAACGGCTCTCATGCAGATACGATTGCATGAGCTCCTGGGTGTCTGACGGCGCTGTGAAGATATAATCCCTCCCGTGAAGCTCCATGAGAGCTTTCACAGCAAGCGAGAAGATGATATCGCGTTCTTTGTGGAGCTTTTCCGGAAGGCGCCTGTCCATTTCATTCTCGCTTATCGTGTGGTTGAACCTCAGGACGACCATGCGGTCTGTCATGGACTGGTTTCCTGCTGCGTCCATCTCACCGAAGAGCGGCATCTGATTGGCGCAGGTCAGCAGCTTGGTGTGGATATGCGCGACATACCCCTCTTTTCCCTTTCCCTCAACGAACAGCGGTTCATCGGACACCAGCATTTTCAGGATATCCGTTCCGGTCAGTTTTCCTGCCGTAAGCTCACGGCAGATATTTATTCTGGAATATTCAAGGTGCTGCGTGTTGAATCTGGCTCCGAGCTGGTTCAGTCCGAATGCCGTAACGCTTGTCTCCGGAAATACCACAGACTGTATCAGGTCGGATATAACTGACTTGCCGCTTTTGGTGGCTCCTACGAAAAAGTAGAACTTCCTCGCAATCATAACGGACGAGATGCATATTCCGATAATCTCCAGCAAAAGTTTCAGCTTGTCCGGATCAGAACCGGAGTCGAGCGAAGTTTCAACGAACTTTCTGAACGCCTGCGCCTGTTCCAGCTTTGCTTCGCTGTTATAGCTGAAATCCAGCTGATACGTGAAACCGCTGTTCAGCGCCAGCTGTTCAGCCTCTTCATTGGTGCAGAACCTCCCGTCCCTGATGTCAATGACCCCGTTGTTCGCGTTTATATAGAACTGTGAATGCTGACGCAGGATTTCAAGGTCCTTCTGTCTTTCAGGAGCCCATATCAGATGTTTGGTTACTTCGTTTATCGCAGAAGACGGTACGCTCACTGACTTATCGATCTTCGATATTATCCATGGTGGGATATCCATTCTTCTCATCAGTAAGAAACAACGATGGTCCTGATTCCATAAATACAAATTGCCATTTGAAACAAGGTATGGGGTATTCTCCTTCAGATAATTCACGAACTCCGGAACATCAATTTTTCCATCCGGTGGCTTGTATAAATTCTCAGAAGGAGTTTTGTTATTTGATGCCATAGTAGCACCTCCTTGATTTTTATTCACCGGTCGTCCGGTGTACTTACAGTGTAGCAGGTTTTGAAAACCGCTGCAGGAACTCTTACCCGTTTTTAAAAATAGGCACACGTAAGACGGTTGGTTGATTTATAGGCATTTTTGTGGTATAATCAAGGTGAAAAAATTATTAAAAAAATTTTTGGGGGAGGTTTTTTCTATGGCTAAGGTGGTAAACGAGTGCAATAAAAAGTCTGAAGAGGGTAAATCTGTAAAAGAAAAGGAGCCGGTTCTTTTTGAGGAGCTGGTCAGAACGATATATGGCAGACTGCATTATAAAGATGATGAACCCATCAGGGACGATGATGATAATGCTCAAGGTAATAAGCAGACTTCTGTCCCAGATGAAAGATCATTCTCCTGCAAAGAATTTTCCAGGGTGTTCCTTACTGCCGATGTAAAAACAGCTTCTGAATCCGCTGCTCCACAGATGCTCAGCTCAAAAGTCAGAAAAAGCTTTGGCGAATCCACTTTTTACTCCAGGCTGAAGAATCCTGAGACCCGTAAGGTTTATCTGGAGGGAATAAAGAATTTTCTTGAGACGCAGATATCCGAAAAAGCTTCGACTGTAAAATATAACGTTGGCAAAACGATATACGAGGATATGAACGCTATATACTCGAAAGGCTACAAGAACACCCTGGAGGCAATCTTTTCACGTATATATGACTTTGACAGAAACGGTTATATTGAATGCATCTGCAAAATGCTGTCAAATGCCCTGATGTTTCACCTTCTGGGCGATGAAAAGGTATCGCTGATAAGGAAAGCCAACCTGAGGGAAGATAACATAACCGACTTCATAGGACGTAACACTGAATTGTCCTGGATAAATGACAAGCTTAACAATGACAGGATCGCAGTTATATCCGGAGAACCGGGAATCGGCAAGACTGAGGTGATATATAAATTTGCCTTAGACCACAGGGAGCTGTACAATAAAATCGTATTTGTCAGGTACGATACCAGTATTGAGAAATCAATAAATGACATCATAGAGTACAAAGACGTTTCTTTCAGAACTTTTGATACTATAAGATCTCTTTCTGTTAAGAAGAATACGGCTAAAAGTACTCTTGTCATTATCGAAAACGCTGATAAAAGCGCATTTGACTCGAACTACATGGAACTTCGATGTCATTATAGAAAGCCGTTATAAAGCGGATTATGCTATTGAGATCGGTCCAATGGATATTAATGATATCAGGGATCTTGTAAAAAGCCAGACTGCCGATGAAAAGAAACAGGCAGAGCTTCTGGATTCAAATAATCTGAATAATATCATGCAGACTGCCAATTACAATACAATGCACATCGTTCTGCTGACGAGGGCAATTGTCAAATCTGATCATCACCTTGATTCGATTTTTACGCAGCAGGGAATTCAGTATTTTGATGAGCTATACGCGAAACAAAATATAGAATTTAAACAGCGCAGTATAAGAAAGAATGAAGTCAGGAAAGAATTACTGACCATTAATCAGCATCTTCAATTACTGTACAGTGATTATATATTGCCGGAGGAAATACTTAAACTGCTCTGCTTCATCTCTTATATGCTACCATCTCAATGTTATTTGACTGTAAAGCAGATCAAAAGACTGTTTCCGGGCGTCAGTGATATTATGATACAGGAAATGGACAGGCATCACGCTGTAGTATTGCTAAACAACGAATATCTATTTTTCTCGCATAGTATTCTTTTATTTTTATTCAAACGCCGTAATGAATATAAAACCACCGACTATTTAAGTGCTATGAGTGATGTATATACATATATTGCCGGATATAATGCATTCGATAATTGTAATAATCTTGCTTTGATTTTCAGTCTGGAATGCAATTTTGTCTTTGATGATATGGAAGCACTGGCGTTCAGATGGGAGCTTCTTTACTTTCTTGAATCTCAATACCCCAATAACGCCTGTCTGAAGAGCATAAGGGAGTCTCTTGAAAAAAATCCTGAAAGCGTGAAAATCACAGATACAGCTGAAAATAACAACAATGCATACATCTGTCTGTTACTGCAGAGTAATGATCAGGAAGCTTATAAAAATCTCGTAGAAAGAAACTTTAAGATTAAGACGATATATGACTCTTTTCTTATCAAAAGTTGGCTGACACAAGCAGACATTAATTATTCGGCAGTATCTGAGATCTCCAACATGAGGCATGATAAAGAAACGCCTGTCAAAAGCAATATTATAAATAACCTGATAAGCATTATCCAAAGCTATTCTTCAGCAGGAAATATCAATAAAAACGTATTGGGACAGCCTGATGTAACGAACTTTGTTATGATCGAAGCGATGTTAAGCGAACTGCATGCCGGAACGCTGGAGTCTACTCATATGCATTCCGTGATGAAACAGCATCTGTCAGAAGACGAGCTTGAAACCCTCCCTGATATATTCATTGATCTGAAGCTATATAAGAAAGTGATCTATTATTCAGCTGTCTTTTATATCTCTGCACTGTTCTTCAATACCGATATCCAAGATACGGACAGCCTTTGCGAACTATCGAAATACATGGACGACCTTGTTCATAATTATACTATCTATTCTGACGACAACAGGCTCATGTTACTGTATCAGCTGGCGAATCAACAGCTGTTGGCAGGTAAAATTGATGAAGCGCAGAAAACCTTTGAAGAAGCTGAAAATTTCAAAAAGTTGGTGTATGATCATGTTTATATAGTAAAGGCAATTAATGTAAAAACAAGGTATCTGACAAGGAAGCATTTTCTTGATGAGATAGCTAATATTCAGAAAGACCATGCAGTCAGCGAAGATGATTTGCAAAAAATACGTAATGAATCTATGATGAATTTCGCCTTCGACCTGGCCGCTGACATGAATAAGGATTGCCTTGGTATCATGAATATAGAACATTTTCTCTGGGGAGTTTCTATATCAGCATTAACAGACCAATTTCAAAGGGAAAAATATGTACGTGGTTTTATTGATTCGAAGGAATTATATCCGACTTTGTTTCCGAAAACTTCTACAGCTGCTTTTCCGTTTCACAACTATGATGAAATGTATGCAATATTAAAAGAAAAGTTCGATTCAATTAAAGAATTTTATGAATCTCAGATTCCCCTGTATAAATCCGATAACAAGGAAGAATCCCCAAAATAAGACACAGTCATCCGACAGGATCTCTCCTGTCGGATGACTTAATTATTATATCAGAAGTCTTATATTGATAAAATCCTCAGACGATATCCCACCAGAACAATCATATAAATGATCCGGAGGGGTCAATGGGGAGGGAAAATCGAATGAACGCAGTGAATGAGATTTCTGTCCCTCCCCATTCAGACTATCATATCAACACAAAAATGTGCGACAGGTTTATCCCTGTCGCACATTCTCCTGACTTACCAAAAGCTAACATCATATGTATATGTGTATATGTAAAGCAAAATAATCTTGCCAGTAAGCGTAGTCCCTTTAAGGGGTGGGGGTTAAGGGGGAGGGGTAAATCGAACGAACGAAGTGAGTGAGATTTCTTCCCCTCCCCCTTAAAAAATAACAGGGCATCCGCCCTGTTATTTAATAGTTAGTATAATTATTTTTTATTACACTTTCTTGAAAAACTCTGAAACAGGCTGAACGCGTCCTTAGCCTGATTTACCCGGTTTTTGATGAAATCACACCAGAAAATGCGGTATTTAAACTATAATTAGTCTTGATAATCATAATATAATATTCACAACATTCCCTGGTTTCGACTGAATATTCACTAAAATTCACTTTATTCACTTGACAAAAGTGAATGTTCACCATATAAAAGAACAATACTATCGAACGGATGTACTGATATGCCTTTTGAAAAAGGCGCTGATAAGAAAATCGTTCTTGTGAAGTAATGTACACCAAAGCCCCTGCCTTATCCAGCAGGGGCATAGTGTTATTCAAATTCAGCTCTGATTTCAGCGAATATCCTGTCAACGTCAAGAGTGGTCAGGCTCTGAAAGAATGAAATATGTACGTCGCGTTCCAGTTCTCTGATCCTGCTTTGTGCTATCGCATTGTCAGGGTGTTTCTGGTGAAACCGTAATAGTATGCGATAATCCTTTGCCGCACGGATCACTATTGCATTTGCGAGTTCCTGATAGCCGTCATGTTCCATTTGAACACCTCCAGTATTTTTTACTATACTGTTGGTGCGTTCAGAAACCGAAAACCTCCACAGTCGAAACCGTGGAGGTTATTTGTTATGCGGTCAGTGTCCCTAAATCAATTTCTTTTGCTGTGAAAATGCTCTTTCTGGTGGGGCTATGCGTGTAATGCCTCAGTACCTGAAATTTTTGTACTTATAAGTAGCCTGATATACGCCATCACTGTCCAGATACAAATAATCCCTGTGTTCCAGCTCTCTGGCATAACCAATTTTTTCAGCACCGCAAGATGTACGGAAGCAATAAATCAATCTGTCATCAGGAAGCCTTTGAGCACGAATATACACATTTTCGATTTCTCTGTTACGCCGCTCACACGTCTGGGTATAATCTTCAACGATCGCACTGCCGACTTTTTTCACGAACGAAAAAAAGCCATGTCTGCTGTCGGGCTCATTGCTGCTTTTTTCGGATGTTGTAGTCTTATTAAGCTGAGAGCCAGCGTCATTTCCTGAAACCTTTTTTTCACACGATTTTGTGCTGTTAATAAAACGGCTGTATTGTTGATCATACTCTTTTCTGCTCTGAGGGTTAGACAAGGTTTCATAAGCCTCATTAATATCAGCCATTGTTTTTCCCATGTTCGAACTGGTTTGTGTGTCTGGATGATATTTTTTCGCAAGCGCTCTGTAAGACGCCTTGATCACCTCAAATGAGGCTGATGGGCTGATCTCCAGTATCCTGTAATAGTCCTTCATGATATTACGAGTTCCTTTTGAATGACCTCAATGCTCTTAAGCATACTCTGCAATTCGTTGCCTTCCACATTTAGCTGGCCGTTCTGCCACTGCATTGCATAGAAATAACTGCAGGCCTTGACCATTATTTTGGTAAGCCGGCACATATTAATATCCCTGTGATATATATTACCCGTAGAGGCATAATTCGAACCATAACAATTCGGACAGCACCTGTTTATTACACAGTCTCTGCACTTTTCATCGGCAAGCTCCAAAGGAATAAAATCCTCGTAGAATTTTAAATCCTTAGCCTTTGAGGCTTTTTCCTCTCCGACCGAAAGAGGCATGAAGAACTGACACGGATAGCTGCGACCGTCAACATCATAAGCTGTCATCTCAATACCTGCGCCGCAATGACGATGCGGTCGTTTGTCTTCAAGCAGGACATTCGTTATTCCCATCGATAGCATTGAGCAGGGAGTGATCTGAGGATTTGCAATATAAAAATCAATGAGCTTATGTAATTCCCTGTCAAGAATCGCAACATTGTCCGGATCCGACCAATCAATGCCATAAGCCAGATTACATGATACCTCGAATCCTCTTTTGTGGGCATAAATTACGCCTTCAGCCATTGTGGGAAGTGTTTCTCTGGATATAGTCATTTTGATATCCTGCATAGGATAGTTCTCTGCAAAGAAATCTATGTCAATAGAATCAAAGGAGTTTGACCTGTTGGTATTATGCATTTCCCTGGTTCCGTCAAGACTTAATCCGCATATAACACAATCTTTATGATCGATAAGCCACTTCTGAACATCGCCATGCACAAGAGTCCCGTTAGTTGTAAGAAATATTGTATGCGGATAATCATTAAGCTCCTGACATGCATAGTTTGTGATTTGTTTTATCAATTCAAACTGTAAGAACGGCTCTCCGCCAAACAGGTCGATTTCAAATCCAGTATATTTATCCTTGTTTTGCAGCTCATTATCAATGATCTGCTGCGCAGTACTGAACGTCATTACTTTAGGTGATTTATTATTCTCGTAGCAGTAGCTGCATTTTAAATTGCAGGATTGGGTCAGAGTAATGGTGATAGTTTTGATTTTTCTTTCCGGGGTCTGATAGTTCATATTATCTCCTTATAGTAATTCGGGATTGACGTATTGATACATCAATCCCAAAAGATTATCTGCTGTTTCCTTTGCACGTTCTGGTGCATCCGCTTTTACAGCTGCCTTTGCAAGCACCCTGACAGCCATTCTTGCATGTTCCGGTGCAAGCAGCGCATGACGCCTCAAAGTGCGGACCTACAGGAACGAGCTCAGCGTCAGGCATTATTGCTCTTCCTATTTTGTCCAGCAAATCCTTAGTCAACTCAAACATACAGCATTCTCCTTTCTAAGTCATATAAGACTTAATTTCATACATATTATAAGTCATAACAAACTTAATGTCAACCGATTTATTTCGAAATAAACAATTTTTGTATATACTCACAAATAATACATACAAGAATTGTACATAAAGACAGTGTTCCTGATAAGTCATATAGCACTTAAAGTCATGTAAGCCAACTGCTTACATGGTAAAATATTTTCAGAAAGGGGAGTGTTGCCATGCAGAAGTACTACTCAAGGCTGAAAGATCTGCGTGAAGATCATGACATGACGCAGGCCCAGGTCGCCGAAGTCATAGGAACCTCACAGCAGCACTATGGCAAATATGAGAGCGGAAAGATCATTATTCCCTTTGACCGTGTGATCGCCCTTGCAGAGTTCTACAATGTGAGTATTGACTATATCGCCGGATATACTAACGAACCTCGCCAACTGATAAAAAAGAATAAAAAATAGAATCAGCCAGGCACTCAACAGCTTTCACTGTTTTGTGCCTGGCTATCATTTGTCAATAAAAAACTCATAGGGCTGTTGGCTTTATAATTTATGCGATAATGACAAATCTGGCGTTCAGAAAACGAACGTTTAACGAACACATAGAAAGCCCCCGAAATTTGCATGATTTCGGGGGTATTTTCGTTCGGAAAGCCGTTCGGGAATCTATGTTCGGAAAAGCACCGTTTTGCGGAAGCTATCAGGCAATATCCTTATACCTTGTATATACATACTCGTATATTTTCTGCCTGTAACTGGAAATACTTATTTCATCATAGCTCTCGGGGAGCTCTGCCCAGAGGGTATCTCTAATGAGATTATCTACAGCAGCTTTGGTCTCCTGCTTATCTGTCCAGTGATCCAATTCAGCTATTTTATCCTTAATCTTTTTCAGAAGATCGACAGCAACTTTCTTTATCGCCTTGATGTCTGCTTTGCTAAGGTTTTCCGAGAAGAGAAGCTCATATACCGAAAGTTCCTCGTCGCTTTGGAACCCCTCACGAACATAACGCTGTTCTTCTTCGGTAAGTTCACTGGCTAGATTCATCAATTCGCTAAAGGTCTTCTCTATGGAGGCTCTGTCCTGTTCTCTGTTATACTCGGCTATGATGTCATGATAACGGTCGTAGTAATTCATACGGTTGGGATTGACAGACAGTAACTGATGCTTGGCTCTGCATCCGGCTTGTTGAACCTATGTATGAGCGTGAATATGAAGCTCGGGTTTCCTTTCAGCTTTGCGATAAGGTCTTCTCCGCTGGTTGCAATGCAGGAAGATGCCTTGTTGTTCCTGCCGAGCAGACCGCAGTTTTCAAAGGTTTCGCTTATCTGCGCATTCAGTTCCTCACGGTCTGTAAGCACAACTAAAGACGGAGAGCCTGCAAAATGTCTGCGTATTTTCTGCACAAGGAAAACCATTTAGTGGCTTTTTCCGCTGCCTTGAGTATGCCAGAACACGCCAAGCTTTCCGTTATTCAGTTTTCGTGCGCCGTAAGCCTTGACAGTCTCATTTACACCGAGATACTGGTAGTTTCTTGCAAGAATTTTTGCAGTATGAGTGCCTGAGTGATCAAAGAGAATAAAGTTCTCAAACAAGTCGAGGAAATTCTCCTTCTTGCAGATTCCACGGAGCATAGTTTCAAGAGCCACGCTGCCTTCATCGGCTTCGGCAAGTCTTTTCCACTCGTGGAAGAACTTATACTCGCTGCCAAGCGTTCCTATCTTTGCCTGTGTTGTATGCGTACTTCACGTCCCAGCCGAGTTCGTCATGCAGAATGTCTTCTCCTGCGCTTTCTTAGACAAGGATGTTTTCTGAGTAGTCGTAGCTCACTTCTGTTCCTTTCTCAAATATGATTTTACTATATCCAAAAATTCTGTTAAATCCGAGAAATAGTTTGGATAAGCTGACCTAAGCGTGTCAAACGAATTTGAACGAACTAAAACTGCGTCAATGTTTGCTTCTGCTCTTTGTTGTTCTATTTCATTATATACAGTATTAGCCTTTTCAAAATCACTGGCTTTGTATTGCTTTATTGAAAGCATTCGAGTATTATAGTTCAATATTAGCAAGTAGTAGCTGTTGAGATATTTTCCTTTATATGTTTTCTGTTTGTCGATTGCAACATTAATTCCACTCAGAAATGATAAGTATTGATGAGTATCATCAAGGGTTTGAATTTCAGCAAGTAAAGCGTCTAAATTAGAATCTGTTTCAGGAACTGTATTTTGACCTTCTCTTAGTGCAAACACAGAAGAAATCAAAGCAAAAAACCTTTTAACATCATCAGAACCTTGACCTGATTTGATTGCTTCTTTGGTAAACAAGCCCATTGTTTCTACAGCAGTAGCCCATATGTGTTGCAAATGCGTTCTAAATTGTATTTCTATCAGCATATTTCTATTATATGTTTCTATTCTATCACTTTTGTACTGATATACCATATGAACACTTCGATATCCAGATTTCTTTGGGTTTTTAATGTAGTCATATTGATTTTTAAGAATATGGCGCTTTCGCGATTTTTCGTATTTTTCCACATAAGTATATACATCTCCAACATTTGGGACAACAAATCTACAGCCACCTAAATCTTGCATTGTCCATAGACTCATTGTTGGTTCACGCTTGAGCTTTCCTAAAATTGAATCTAATCGTTTAAGCCTTTCAGATACAATGATATCTTTATTGTTCTGGGCAAAACGACGTAAATGAGTATATATTATATGTAAAGGAAATGCATGAGCTGATCGCCAATTATCTATCACTAATAAGGCTTGTTTTACATCTTCATTTGAAGCGTTGTCTTTTTTTATTGTTTTTCCAGCATTAATGATTTGATTTTTGGAATATTCAACAACCTTCCATCTTGGTTGACTAATAGAGTTCATATTTACACCTCCAATTCTCCGCTCATAAGCTTGGGAAGAAGTCTTCTTCAAGTTTTCTTATATCTATCATAAAGGTGTTTCTCCTTATTTAATTCTTATATATACATTATTATACCACTTTTTGACTTTATTTGCAAGGTGGTATTTGGAACATTTATTGAAAAAATAAGCCTGCCGAGTGGCAAGCTTATTATAATCTGCTATTCGTGCAGATTCTTGTAGAGCGTAGTTTTGCGCACACCCGTCAGCTCAGTTATCTCGCTTACGGTGTACTGCCCGGTATTGTAGAGCTTCACAGCCTTGCGAACAGAATCGCTATCTATGGGCTTGCGACCGCCCTTCCTACCACGGGTACGCGCGGCAGCTAGTCCCTCTTTGGTTCTGTCCGCCAGAACATCACGTTCGAATTGCGCTAGTGCTGACATCAGTGTGAAAAGCAGTTTTCCTGTGCTAGTTGTGGTATCTATGGATTCTTTCAGAGATACAAGGTTCACGTCTTTCGCGTTGAAAGTTTCCATGAGCCAAATCAGATCTTTTGTACTCCTGCCAAGCCTGGAGAGGGATTCCACGACTACGGTGTCTCCCTCTGTCAGGCGTTCGAGAAGTTTTTCAAGCTCCGGGCGGTTGCGTTTGGTGCCGGTCATCTTCTCGTTGTAGATGAAATCCACTCCATATTTCTGGAGCATATCTAGCTGGCGGTCGAGGTTCTGCTGTTCGGTGGAAACCCGTGCGTAGCCGAATATGAAATTCTTCATCAGAGTTCACCACAATAGTCATATGCGCATTCGTTGAGAATTTCGCATAATGCTTCCTCAATTACACCAGGCTGGTAGAGCATTTCTTCGATTTCCTCTACGAAATAGCCGTAACTGAGAAGCAGGTCGATGTCCTCCCGGGATACGCCTATGGAGCTTGCAAAGTCTTTCAGCTGCCTTACGTCCTGCGGTTCGCTCTCGCATGGCTCGGAAACATTCCACCAATCACGGCGAAAGTAACGATAATCGTACATCATCAGGTTGGTTGTGTCGAACATTCCTTGCTCCATTGCACCGGTGCTGTCGATTTTCAGAATGTCACCACAATTTGTATTGATTTTCCGGTGCTCAATGCTGATGATTCCGAGCCTAGCCAGGGCACGGTCAAGTATTGCCTCAGTGCTTGCGTAGACATACAGTCCGCAGGTTTCATAATGATAGAGCGCAAGCGGGTTATCTCCCTTGACGAAATACATGTTATTATGCTCGTCCAGAACTGTGAATACAAAAGAACCCTCGACAAGCTCAGCCATCTCGCTTATGGACTGTATGTCGAGGGATTTCTGCTGTTCCAGAAGCTGTACAGCTATATAGCTATCCGTCTTGACTGGCGTGCTCGGAAGCGACATCTGCTTGCGAAGTCTGACATCATTGTGAAGTACGCCGTTGTGCGCAAGCGCAAAATGAGTTCCGCTTATCGAACCGGGGAACGGGTGGTTGTTGCGGTTGTCGAGCTTGTTTCCCTGGGTAGCCATTCTGGTATGTCCCATTATGACATTGGAATCATCGTGCAGGCGCAGATGCACTTTGTGAGCGGCGAACGGACGCTTGAAAATCGTCAGCTTGCCGTTATGGTTAAAGGCATAGCCCGTTGCGTAGGTTCCGCGCTCCTCGCATTCTTCAGAAAGAACACGAAGAAGCTTTTCACGCTGCTTCGCATTAAGGGTATGGTTGTAGTCTATCAAGCCGAATATTGCACACATAATTAATCGTCCTCCTCACTGGTAATCGGTGTGTTTATGTAGAGCTGACGTTCTTTCAGGTAGGTAATGAGTTCAGGTTCGGTGCTGTCGTCCAGTGAACCTACGAAATCAGACCAACTTACGGATTTCAGTTCAGAATCTGTGAGATCTGTTGCGAGTTCGCAGATTTTATCCACAAGCTCCAGGGTTGCAATGAGCGTATTGTACTTGAGTGTGCCGCGGAACATACGGAATTCGATGGTGTGGTAGTTCGTGATGTTTACACAAGCATAGCGACCGTTACAGCCTTTCTTTGCGTCCTCAAGAATCTCTTTCGGACTGTTCTTGTAGCCGTATCTCGCTGCCCAGCGATTCATCTGGTACTCAGTCCTGCGGCTGAATTTGAGCAGCTCCAGCCAGTGGTGTTCCACAAAATAAAGAACCCGGGAAACGCACTCATCCTGCGTTTCCCGGGTACTGCCGAAGGCTGTTCTGTTTACGTGAACGTGTAACCCACAGGTGCTGGTTTTATGGCTGCGGTAATCCATGTGAATTGCGGATTTCATTATCTCTGCCCAGGGCATTTTGTCCTTGTGATAGCGGAGCGACATAGGGTGCGTTACGATTTCCATGCCATCGTTCAGACTTCCGTCAGATTTTATGTAGATATGCTCTGCAATCCTGTTGCCGATACCCAGAAGCGTATCAGCGTTGTCGCCATTCTTTCCGCCCTCGTCGATTTCAAGTTCCACGCCGAAATAGCGCTTTGAGTCACCGTAAAATATGGGTTCGGGCTTGTAGTTGTATTCGTGAATGGAGCTGTTCTGGCGTTCCTCGTAGCAACGGTCACAGTAGGCGTAATCGTCATCATCGTCGTAGTTGGCGTAATCACGATGAATAATGCGTCCGCAGCATTCACAGGTAGTATAGTAATCGTCGTAGCAAGAATTGCAGAGCGGCATGCTGTCTGTGCCTGCATTGTCGTCAGCCCAGATTCTGTCGCCGCAGTGTTCGCAGGTGACGGTTTCGCTGTGGTAGCAATCATCGCAGAGTATGCTGCCTTCAAACGTGTAGTATTCATCAGTTTCAATCGTTGCTCCGCAGCAGCTGCAAACGGGGCGTGTGTTTTCGTTGTTGTCCATGGTGTGTTCCTCCTCAATATTCTTCTGCCAAAAGCATGGTGGAATGGGTTTCGTCGTCTATGACGAAGATTTTTGCTGTAATAGGGTCGTCTGTGGGGAATGTGAATGTGCGCTCGTAGGGCGGTTCTTCCTGGGTGTGAGTTACCTGCTGATTGCTGCCGTTTGCGACGAGTTTGAAAACTTGCAGGTAGTCTTTACGCTCGATGCTCATGCTGTCGATGCAGTCCCACAGGATTATCTGCGTCACGAGCGGCACGGTGATTGTTATGCCTCTGGTGACATAACGCTGATTGTTAAACATACTTTTCTCCTCTCCCGGACACAAAAAATCCCCGAAGCAATTACGCTTCGGGGAAATTTCTGTGTGCCGAAAATTATTCGGATAGCTTACGCAGATACATGGAGATAATATGTCAATGTACAAATTGATATTGACAACAAAAATCTGTTTCAAAAATGATACCCTATTCACCTTGACACATACGGTCAGTTTGTGGTACAATGATTATCAAAGATAAGGGGTGGAAATCATGCTGAAACGTGGATTATACGAGCAGGTCATCAACAAGTCTCTCGACCGTGAGCTGGAGTGCTCTGACGATATCGTAGCAAGCACTGGAAAACTGGACGGCGCCGAAGCTCCGCAGATACTCTCGCACTACATCAGCGAGCTGGTGGAAAAGGGACTCCGGCAGGTTAGCTCCGACGATATTTCGGGGCAGCTTTCGCTTGCGAACAGGATAGTTTCAGCTATCGCCGATGTTACCGGAGACAATGATTTTGACGGAATGTCCGTTGCCGAGCGCGCCGAACAGCTCCTTGCAGTAGCCGAAAAGAAAAACACGCTCACCGCTGTAACCGGCGAGTTTTCCCCGGTACGCCCGGAAACTTCCCTCGCGGCAAGCTCCCTGTTCACCGGCTCTATCCACGAGCCCAGCATGATGAGCGAGCTGAAAAAGGAAATACAGTCCGCTGACCGCGTGGATATGCTGGTCTCATTCGTTAAATGGAGCGGTCTGCGGCTCATCATAGACGAGCTTTCGGAGTTCACACAGCGCGGCGGAAAACTGCGCGTTATCACGACCTCATACATGGGCGCGACCGACGTAAAAGCAGTCGAGGAACTGCGAAAACTCCCGAATACTGAGATACGAATTTCCTACGACACCAAGCGAACAAGGCTCCACGCGAAAGCCTATGTTTTCTGGCGTGAGACCGGATTCAGCACGGCTTATGTCGGCTCGTCAAATCTCTCGAATGCCGCTATTTCAAGCGGTCTTGAATGGAACCTAAAAATCACCGCGCACGACCAGCCCTCCACTCTCGACAAAATCAGCGCTACTTTTGAAAGCTACTGGAACAGCCACGAATTTGCGCCTTATTCTGAGAACGATGTGCAGAAGCTGTCGCAGGCGCTTTCAGCAGAAAAATACAGCGGCGAAACAGCGGATTACCTCTTTGACATCAACCCCTATCCCTATCAGCATGAGATACTCGACCGCCTGAAAGCCGAGCGCAATATCCGCGGGCATTTCCGTAATCTTGTCGTTGCCGCGACCGGTACGGGCAAGACTGTAATTTCTGCGTTCGATTATCGCAGATTCCGCAGCGAAAACGCAGGCAAACCCTGTCGTCTGCTGTTCGTAGCACACCGCAAGGAGATCCTTGAACAGAGCATAAAATGCTTCCGTGGAGTACTTCACGACCCGAATTTCGGCGAGCTGTTCGTTGGCGAATACAGTCCGAAGTCGATGGATAATCTGTTTGTTTCGGTGCAGACTCTGAACTCCCGCGCACTTACCGTAGCCGTCAGCGAGGATTTCTACGATTTCATCATCGTGGACGAGTTCCACCACGCCGCCGCGCCTACATACCAGCAGCTTCTGAATTACTTCAAGCCGCGTATTCTGCTGGGACTTACCGCAACTCCTGAACGTATGGACGGCGAGAATATTCTGCGCTGGTTCGACAACAGAATTGCCGCTGAAATCCGGCTCCCCGAAGCCATCGACAGGAAACTGCTGTGTCCGTTCCAGTACTTCGGGATATCGGACAGCGTTGACCTCTCGGACGTAAAGTGGAACCGCGGAGGTTACGAGCGTTCCGCGCTTTCAAAGGTGTACACCGGCAACGATATGCGCGTATTCCTGATACTGAAACAGCTCCGGAAATACGTCACCGATATGGACGGCGTTAAGGGGCTGGGGTTCTGCGTCAGCAAGGAACACGCACGCTATATGTCAGATAAGTTCAATGAAGCCGGAATTGCCTCCGAGTGCCTCACAGCGGACAGCGACAACGAATATCGCCGCAGCGTAAGCAAGCGTCTTTCGGACGGAGAACTGCGGTTTATTTTCACGGTTGACCTGTTCAACGAGGGCGTGGATATTCCGGCGATAAATACGATAATGTTCCTGCGACCTACGGAATCCCTGACGGTATTTTTGCAGCAGCTTGGCCGCGGATTACGTCTGTATGACGGTAAGGAATGTCTGACCGTGCTTGATTTCATCGGGCAGGCAAACAAGAAATACCGCTTTGAGGAGAAGTTCCGCGCGCTGCTTTCGGACAGCTCCCGTTCGGTTCAGGGTGAGATAAAGAACGGATTCGTGGCGCTTCCGAAGGGCTGTTATTTGCAGCTTGAAAAGAGGGCTGCGGAGTACATTCTTGACAATATCAAGCGTTCTCTCGGGAACAGAAATGCGATAGTTCAGAAGCTTGCGACATTTACCGAGGATACCGGAAAAACGCTCACTATGGAGAATTTTCTGACCTGTTACAGTCTTGATATCTCCTCGATATACGCGACAAAATTCAGCTTTTCAAGGCTGTGCGTAATGGCTGGCGCAAGGGAGGATTTCTCCGAGCCGCTGGAGGATATCGTGACAAAGGCGCTGCCGAGAATTTCCGCAATAGATTCACGCAGGTGGATCGAATTTCTGGTGGATAATCTTCCGGAAATTTCAGAGCGCAGCGAGAGCGATTTCTCGCCGTTACAGCTTCGTATGCTGACAATGATGCAATTCACTATCTGGCAGAAAACGTGGCAGGAATGCGGCTTTGCGGATATGCTGGAGGGATTCCGCAGGCTGTCGGAATGCCCGGTGCTTCTCGGTGAGATTCTGGACGTGCTGTATTACAATTACGACCGTATCGACTTCGTGGACGCTCCGGTCGATTTAGGATTTGAGTGTCCGCTTGATCTGCACTGCACCTACTCCCGCGACCAGATACTTGCTGCGCTGGATTTCATGAAGCCGAGCACGGTACGCGAGGGAACGAAGTACCTCCCGGACAAGAAAACGGACGTGCATTTCGTAACGCTGAACAAAGCGGAAAAGGACTACTCTCCGACGACGATGTACGAGGATTACTCGATAAACGAGGTGCTGTTCCACTGGCAGAGCCAGAGCACGACGTCGCCGAGCAGCACGACCGGTCAGCGGTACATGAATCACCGCAGCATGGGCGTGCGTGAACTGCTGTTCGTTCGGGAATTCAAGAGCGGAAAGCTCGGCGCAGCGCCGTATACGTTCCTGGGGCTTGCGGATTTCCTGTCGGTCAACGGGTCAAAGCCAATGAATATTACCTGGAGACTGCACGAGCCGATTCCGGCGAAGTACCTCAGAAAGACTAATAAATTGGTGGTGGGATAATGAGAGAAGTTACAGCTGCGATAATTCGCCGCAATGGAAAAATACTGATCTGCCGCCGTGCAGAGGGCTCCTGTGCGCATCTGTGGGAATTTCCAGGCGGAAAGACCGAGCCGGGGGAAACTCCATTTGAGTGCCTTACACGCGAACTCCGCGAGGAGCTGAATATTGAGATCAAGCCGCTTCACGAGTACCGACGCAGCGTTTACGGTGAACTTTCGTTCGTGTTTATTGAAGCTGAGATAGTTTCCGGTGAGCCGGAGCTTTCCGTTCACGAGAAAATGCGGTGGGTACTTCCGGAGGAACTTATGGGGTTCGAGTGGTGTCCGGCGGATAGGGCGGTAGCAGAAATGCTTTCCGCTAATTGCTCATAAAATAACAGGCTTATTTCTCATCATCAAGAAATAAGCCTGTTATTACATATTACGCATTCTCAAGCAAAAAATCAACAACGTTGACCTGCTGTATCCCCTCGTTATCCGAAGAAATATCGTCCATTGTGATGATAAACTTGGGGTAATTATCCTGGACTCTGCGCAGCGGCGTTATCTCACGCTCAAACGTTACCGGGTCGAGGACGCTCGCCGACACCTGATAGTAGACCTTTGAGCCGCTCTTTTCGGCTATGAAATCTATCTCCAGCTCTCCCACCTTGCCTATGTTGACGGAGTATCCGCGGCGAATAAGCTCAAGATACACGATGTTTTCAAGAATATGCCCGATATCGCTGTTCTTTTTACCGAGAAGAAGCGTGCGAAGACCCGTATCAACAACATAATATTTTTCAAGCGATTTCAGGTGCTGTTTTCCCTTGACATCATACCGCCCTGCCTTATAGAGCACAAACGACTCCGTGAGCGCAGTGATGTAATTCTCAATGGTTGCAGAAGTAGTCTTTCTCCCAAAGGAGACAAGGCTGTCTGCAATCTTCTTGGACGAAACCGTGTTACCGATGTTGTCAAACAGAAACCGCACAACGCTTTTCAGCAGAGACACGTCCTGTATCTTCTTTCGTTCAACTATGTCCTTAAGAAGAACCGTGTTGTAAATTCCGCTCAGATAGTCGCTGCGTATCTCCTCGTCCTCAATGTATGCTGTATAAGGAAGCCCTCCGTTGACAAAATATTGCTTCCAGGCGTCACGCTTATCGCCGCCGACCAGCTCCCAGTACTCCGCAAAAGACAGCGGCAGCATCTGAATTTCAACATATCTCCCGGAAAGCAGCGTAGCAAGCTCACCCGACAGCATATACGCATTGGAGCCGGTAATATATATGTCCACATTATCCCTTACAAATAAGGAATCCACCGCTTTCTGATACTCCGGAACCATCTGCACTTCGTCAAGAAAAACATAGTTCATCTTATCCGGCTGGAGCCGCTCTGTGATGTAATTGTACAGCACGTGAGGATCAAGCAGGTGTTCAAATTCAAGCCGCTCAAAATTGACGGTTATTATCTGTCTGTCCTCAACGCCGCATTCTTTCAGATGATCCCTGAACTGAATCAGCAGCGTGGATTTTCCGCACCTGCGGAATCCCGTTACGACCTTTATAACCTGCTTATCACGTAGTTTTATCAGCTTATCAAGATACTGCCGTCTTTTTACCATATATCTCACCTCAAATTTAGTATAGCACAAAAAAACAAATTATTCAATAAGTTTTTAAAATACAAAATAAAAAATATGGATATTAAGACTTTTTCATTTTGGTTTACACTTGACGTCCCATGCTCAAAAGGATATACTAAAATCAAGAGGGCGTGAGATTTTAAATTTTGACAAGATATTTTAAATTTTCACAATATTTTGCCTTGACATTTTAAAATAACATGATATAATTTAAGAAAGGAGTGAAATTTGAAATGACAGATACCGAACTTTTTAATTTAATAGATGTAATACAAACCTCGAAAGCTGAATTTCAAACTGTCGAGGTCAAAAGAGCAGAAAAAAGTGCTCCAGACAAATTGTACGACACTCTGTCCTCATTTTCAAACCAGAACAGCGGAGGCACTATCGTGTTCGGCCTATTTGAAAACGAGGGGTTCAGAGTAACCGGAGTATCTGATGTGCAGGCGCTTCAGAAAAAAGTAATGGAACAGTGCAATCAGATGGAACCTCCTGTACGTGCGGTATTCACAAGTATAGAGATTGACGGCAAGTATGTGGTTTCTGCTGAAATTCCGCCGATAGATATTTCGGAACGCCCGTGCTTCAATAAGGCAAAGGGACGAATTAAAGGTTCGTATATTCGTGTAGGCGACGCGGATATTCCTATGACGGAATATGAGATATACAGCTACGAAGCCTATCGCAAAAAATATCAGGACGATATCCGCATAGTTGAACGGGCAGATATGTCATCGCTGAACACGCCAAAACTTGAAAACTACCTGTTCCGTCTTAAAGAAAATAAGCCTAACCTCGCACAGCTTTCTGACCAGCAGATTATGGAGCTTATGAGCGTTGTACGTGATGGAAAGCCCACTCTTACTGCTGAATTACTCTGGGGACTGTATCCCCAGGCGTTCTTCCCGCAGTTAGGGATAATTGCAACAGCCGTGCAGGGTACTGAATACTGCGAACCTCAGCCGGACGGCTCACGCTTTTCTGATAATAAGAGGATCGAGGGAACTATCCCGGAAATGCTCGAAGGAGCCATGAATTTTGTCCGCGCAAACACACGTATTCGCACTGTCATTGACAAAGACGGAAAGCGCACCGATATCCCCGATTATCCCATGAACGCCGTCAGAGAGGTCATACTGAACGCACTGGTTCATCGTGATTACAGCATTCATACCGAAGGAATGCCCGTGCAGCTCATCGTGTTCTCTGATCGCCTGGAAGTGAGAAATCCCGGAGGGCTATACGGTCGGTTAAGCATAGATATGCTCGGGAATGCGCAGCCGGACACAAGAAATCCTGTTCTCGCAAATGCACTGGAGGTCATGCAGGTAACTGAGAATCGCTACTCCGGCATACCTACTATTCGCCGTGAGATGAAGTCTGCTAACCACCCGGAGCCTGAATTTACTGCGATTCACGGCGAGTTCAGAGTGTGTCTGCGTAACGCTGTGATATCCGCTGCCGATGACGAAAAAACGACTGAAATCCTGGAATTCTGCCGTACTCCGAGATCTAAAAAGGAGCTTGCGGAGTTCCTGGGAATAAAATCAGTGACTTACGGTATAAAGCGATACGTTGAGCCACTGGTGGAAAATGGACTTCTGGCATTTTCTGAACCTAATAATCCGGGGAGCCGCTCGCAGAAATATTATACTGTATAAATAAAATTATAGCTTGATTTTCAAAGGGAGATATGCTATAATTAAATCAACAAAGCAATGATCCTCACCGGATCACAAAACCAAACTCTGGTGAAACACCGCCGAACCCGCACTACAATGCGAGATGTAGAAAGCCAGATTTACGTGTGCAAACGTAAATTCGCTTCGGCTCCACCACACTTCAAGGTCCTGCAAATGGCTGTATTAAGCCGTTTGTAGGGCTTTTGCTTTGCCCTGAAAAGGCAATTTTGTCCTTCATGTGTCCTTCGCAGCGTCAGAATTGTGAGCAATAATGCGCTCTGAGAGAGGCATTTCTGTCCTTTTATTTTCTGAAACTTCCCCTTTAATGGAACTTGTGAAGTCCAATGCGGCTGCTATTGCATTCCCTGTCCTT
>Ga0129310_1001031_pt1 | contig 27028 bp, 26 predicted proteins | sample Go1ome_2_FD_94433 | JGI IMG/M metagenome (GOLD analysis project Ga0129310, IMG submission 94433) | Western lowland gorrila individual fecal microbial communities from Wisconsin, USA - Go1022A metagenome | ecosystem: Host-associated > Mammals > Digestive system > Large intestine > Fecal | place... | reverse complement strand
CGTTCCGTTCAACCAGATGCCCGAAAAGACCGGCGTTGTTATCAGCGCTGAGTTTGAGGCTAAGTGGAACAAGATCCACGCAGTACGCGACGATGTTCTCAAGGCTCTTGAGGAGAAGCGTACAGCAGGCGTTATCGGTAAGTCCCTTGACGCTGGCGTGACTATCTGCGCTGAGGGCGCTGATTTCGAGCAGCTGTCCTCTTATCCAGAACTTGCGCAGGCATTCTCCGTTTCTTACGTTAATGTTAAGAACGGCGCTGACGGCGAGTTCAAGGGCGCTGTTGAGGGCGTTTCCGTCACCGTTGAAAAGGCTGCCGGAGAGATGTGCGAGCGCTGCTGGAGCCATGCTCCGTCAGTAGGCTCTGACGCACAGTACCCGCACCTTTGCGCACGCTGCGCAGCAGTTATGAAGCTTGATCTGGGCTGATAGATCCTGGCAGGGGAGGGGATTTTCCCTTTCCCTGCTAAATTTGTTAATGGCATTCAGTTCGGAGAAAGGGCATAATGAAAGCATTTCTGAGTAAATACAGGCAGTATGCGGCGCTTGTTCTGGCGCTGCTGCTTGTGGGAATAGATCAGCTGACCAAGTGGCTGATAAGCACTAACATGGAACTTAACTCCACGGTTCACCTCATCAAAGCCGGTGACACCGAGGTGCTGAATTTGTACTACTGCCTTAACAGCGGTTCCGCATTCAGCATGATGGAGGGTAAAACAGTGTTCCTCATCGTTATCACTTCTGTCGTGATAGTGGCGCTGATAGTGGGTCTGCTGACAAAGAGAATACAGCGCGCGCCGTATGTCGTTGCGGTTTCGCTGATAATCGGCGGCGGCGTTGGAAACCTGGTTGACCGTGTGTTCAACGACGGCGCTGTTATTGACTTCATCGATGTGCGCATAATCAACTTTGCTATATTCAACTTTGCTGATATCTGCGCGGTAGTAGGTGGAATTCTGCTGTGTCTTTTCGTTGTGATAGACGAGGTAAAGGAAAGCCGTCAGAAGAAGCAGGGCAAATCAGCAGAAAGCGCTCCCGAAGCGCCGAAAACCGATGGAAACGATTGAGATCACCGCACCCGGAGGAGTACGTCTGGACAAGTTTATTGCCGACGGCACGGAATTATCACGCAGCGCAGCAGTCCGGCTGATAGAGCAGGGAAACGTGCTGGTTAACGGCTTGCCTTGCGGTAAAAAGGATATTCCGCAGGCTGGTGCGCTTGTTGAAATAAACGTCCCCGAGCCGCAGAGCGCAGACATTCTGCCGGAGGATATTCCCCTGGAAATAGTCTACGAGGACGACGACCTGCTGGTGGTGAACAAGCCGAAGGGCATGGTAGTCCACCCGGCGGCAGGGCATTATTCCGGCACGCTGGTCAATGCGCTGATGTTCCATTGCGGCGACAGGCTTTCGGGAATAAACGGCGAGATACGTCCGGGGATAGTCCACCGTATCGACAAGGACACGAGCGGGCTTCTCATGGTGGCGAAGAATGACTTTGCGCACCTGGGATTATCCGAGCAGATAAAGGAACACAGCTTCACGCGCGAGTATGAAACCGTTGTCTGCGGAGCAATAAAAGAGGACGGAGTTGTGAACGCCCCGATAGGGCGGCACAAGACCGACCGCAAGAAGATGTGCGTGACGAACGAGAATTCCCGCGAGGCAGTGACGCATTATTTTGTGCTGGAGCGCTTTGCAGGGTACACTCATCTCAGGGTAAGGCTGGAAACAGGACGCACCCATCAGATACGCGTGCACATGGCGTATCTGGGGCACCCTGTCGCCGGAGACCCGGTCTATGGCAGCGGGAAGCCCGCATGGCTGGAGGGACAGTGCCTCCACGCGAAGAAGATCGGATTTGTGCACCCGAGAACGGGAAAGTACATGGAATTCGACAGTGAACTGCCGGATTATTTCAAAAAATTCTTAAAGAGCATAGAGGGCTGAGAATGGATTTCAGCAAGGTAATACTGATGACAGACCTCGACGGAACTCTGCTGACGGACGACAAGCAGATACTCCCCGGGGATCTTGAGGCAATAGAGCGCTTCCGCAGGGGCGGCGGCATCTTCACGATGGCGACCGGCCGCGGGTACGCGATGGCAAAGCACATTGCCGATAAGCTGCGGCTGGATTGTCCGGCAGTAGTTTATAACGGCGCTGCGGTGTATGACTTCAGGCAGGAGAAATTCCTGTGGCAGTGCGCTATCGGAGATAATGCGCTGGGCATAATAAAAAAGATAGCTGAGAAGTTCCCGGATATCGGCGTGGAAGTTCTGCGGGAGAACACGGTGTTTGTTCCGTTCCTGAATGAAATGGAGCAGTGGCACCTTGACCTTGAGCACGTTCAGGCTGACTGGACGCCGCTCGATGAGATCCCGCGCGACGGCTGGCTGAAAGTACTTTTCGCCTATCCTCCGGAGAAGCTTGACGGGCTTGAAAAGTACGTTGAGAGCACGCCGGAGTTCCAGAGCGTGCACTGGGTGCGCTCTGCGCCGATGTTCTTTGAGTGTCTGCCGGAGGGAATTGACAAGGCGGCAGGCTACCGTCAGCTGATAAAGGCGATAGGTGCTGAGGACAGATTTACCGTTGCGGCAGGGGATTTCATGAACGACCTTGCAATGATACAGTCCGCAGACCTGGGGGCGGCAGTCGCTAATGCACAGCCGTCCGTCTGGGAAGCCGCAGATATCGTCCTTTGCGACAATAATTCCGGTGCGATGGCGCAGCTTATTGAGCACATCGAAAAAATGTAAATCAGCGGAATTCCGCTTGAATAAAAGTTAAACCGGGCGAAAGCCCATAATTCACAGGAGGTCTATATGGACGCACTACTGAAAAAGCAGCTTGAAATCGCTGCAACAAAGGTCAGAATGGGAGTGATCGAGGGCGTACACGCTGCCAAGGCTGGACACCCCGGAGGGTCCCTTTCCGTCGCTGACACACTGACTTATCTTTACATGCACCGCATGAACGTTGACCCCAAGAATCCCACGATGCCCGACAGGGACAGACTGGTTCTTTCCAAGGGACACACTGCTCCTGCGCTTTACGCTGTACTTGCACAGAGAGGCTTCTTCCCGGTCGAGGAACTCAAGACTCTCCGTAAGATAGGCTCCAGACTGCAGGGACACCCTTCCATGGGTAAGCTCCCGGGCATCGACATGAGCACCGGCTCTCTCGGTCAGGGAATTTCCACTGCATGTGGCATGGCGCTTTCCGGCAAGATCTCCAGCGATACCTACAAGGTATACACTATCCTCGGCGATGGCGAGATCGAAGAGGGTCAGGTGTGGGAAGCTGCTATGTTCGCGGCCCAGTACAAGCTTGACAACCTGGTTGCAGTTGTTGATAACAACGGTCTGCAGATCGATGGTAAGATAGAGGACGTAATGTCCAGCTATCCTATCGACGAGAAGTTCAAGGCATTCGGCTGGCATGTTATCTGCATCGACGGTCATGATTTCGACCAGATAGAAAAGGCGTTCAACGAGGCTGAAACAGTTCTCAACAAGCCCACCGTTATCATTCAGAAGTCCGTAAAGGGCAAGGGCGTTTCCTTCATGGAGAACCAGGTAGGCTGGCACGGCAAGGCTCCTAACGATGAGGAGTACGCTATTGCAATGAAGGAACTCGGCGACCACCTCGCAGAGCTTGAAAAGTAATTCTGAACATCGAAAGGATCTATAGATATGGAAAAGAAAGCAACCCGTGACAGCTACGGCGAAGCGCTCGTAATGCTCGCCGAGAAGCGCCCCGACCTGGTAGTTCTGGACGCAGACCTCGCAGCAGCTACAAAGACAGGCACCTTTAAGAAGGCATACCCCGACAGATTTTTTGACTGCGGTATAGCAGAGGCTAATATGATGGGCGTTGCAGCTGGTATCGCAAGCACCGGCAAGCTCGTATTCGCAAGCTCTTTTGCAATGTTTGCGGCTGGAAGAGCGTTCGAGATCGTACGCAACAGCATTGGCTACCCCCACCTGAACGTCAAAATCGGCGCTACACACGCTGGTATCTCCGTTGGTGAGGACGGCGCTTCCCACCAGTGCAACGAGGATATCGCCCTGATGAGAGCGATTCCCGGCATGACAGTCATCAACCCTGCTGACGATGTTGAGGCAAAGGCGGCAGTTCTGGCAATGGCTGATTTCGTAGGTCCGACCTACATGCGTTTCGGCAGACTGGCTGCTCCGATATTCAATGACGCTGCGACCTACAAGTTCGAGCTTGGCAAGGGCGTTCAGCTCAAGGACGGCAAGGACGTTACCATCATCGCAACAGGTCTTATGGTGGCTGAGGCTATCGAGGCCGGAAAGGCTCTCGCAGAGCAGGGTATCGACGCACGTATCATCAATATCCACACCATCAAGCCCATCGACCGCGATATTATCATCAAGGCGGCTAAGGAGACCGGCAAGATCATCACCGTTGAGGAACACAGCGTTATCGGCGGCCTTGGTTCCGCAGTTGCAGACGTTGTTACTGAGGAATGCCCCGTTCCTGTTATCAAGATCGGCGTAAAGGACGTTTACGGTCATTCCGGTCCTGCGGTTGACCTGCTCAAGGAATTCGGTCTGTGCGCAGAGAACATTGTTGCCGTAACTAAGGCAGCACTCGGCAGGTAATTCCGCGTTTTCCGGATTTTTCGGGGGCTGGCTGGCGTCAGTCCCCGTGATTTTTTCCTGAAGTGTAACCTTTTGCGGTTCCGGCTGTTATAATTATCAGAGGTACATAAATCTGATAAAGGAGTGACTGGTATGAATTCACAGCAATGGAAAGACGTTCTTGACAAGCTTGACGAGGACATCGTGAACTCCGCAGCGGAACGGTTCAGCAGTGCTGACTCCGACGAAGATCCGTCGCAATACCCCGCGGACAGCAGACCCCGGGAATATAAGAACATCAGCCGAAAAAGCAAACGCGGAGGGCTGTTCATCGGAATAGGTTCGGTAGCTGCTGCGGCTGCTATCACTGGCATCGTTTTGGTGAGAAATCTGCCTGCGCGGCAAGAGGTAACACCGCTTTGTGAAGGCGCAAGTCTTAAGTCTGCTTCAGCGACAACGACTGCTGCAACTCTTGGAATAGAGGACGCAGCAGAATTTGTCAGTTCGTTCACTGTGGGGAGTGCAGGCGTCATAAGCGGTATTCCCACGGAATTATCTATGGAGCTGTTCAACGATGTTTTTTATGGAACATGGTCAGGTGAAAACGGACTTGTAAACCTGTGCTACAGCGCGAATTCCGCATTCGGCGATGATTACACCTGTACTGGCATTGAGAGCCTGCCTGACGGCTGCTATATGGGTGCGCAGAGTGGTTCGCAGTACGACCTGTGGTTTGTCCCCGCAGACAGTGCAGAAACGCTGTACATTTATCGCAATGTTACGCTGAACGACGGCGTGGTGCAGTACGACAACGGAACTATCGCCTGTGAGAGTACGGACAAACTGGTATCTGCCGGCACAACCCCGGATGAATACCCGGTGATGGGTTACTTTGGCAAGTTAAAGCTTGCTGAAGATCTGGGTATGACTGCCGACGCGCTTTTCAGCAAGGTCACGCTTGATACGTACGAGGGCAGCGACGCCGGTGAAGCTCACTGGTTCCGCGCAGAAAAGTACAGTTCGCCGTGGGATAAGGTGGTTTTAAAAGAGAAAACCGATGTCAGCATTGTCATGTCCATGGCATTCACGCAGTCAGGCAACGACGCTAGGACTATGTATTTTGACATGTACTGGTTCCGGTCTGATGATATAACATGGACGATGCAGGATGTCAGGAAGTCCAGGGACGTTTTCGCAATGACTGCCGATGATCTTCGTGTGACGCTCAGCACCGGCGACCTGGATATTTTCGAAATGTATTATTCCGGGACATGGACATCGGACACAGACGAGATCATTCTGAATTATTCCAGCGATATATTTGACAGTTCCAACACCTGCGGTGGATTTTACGCGGGCGAGGACGGCTGGTGCATGTATAAAATCGTGAAGTCCATGTCTGATGACGGCGACGCATATTACACGCAGGTTTATTTCATACCGTATGACGACCCGTTCACAATGTATCTGTATGAACCGGATACTTGGGGTTACACAGAGCATGAGAATTACCTTGCGGAGTACACGCGCACGGACTCCGGGCTGGAGGAGCTGGATATGTCGCACATGTCCTGGCTTGGATTGCAGAGATGGATAATCGACGCTGGCAGCACTGCTGATGAGAATTCGCTGGCAAAGGCGGTTTGTTCTGCATTCAGCGATATCGGCAATGAAAACAGCAATGCCGGTAATTACAACGGAAGCGGCGATCCGTTTGAGGGGTACGTTATCGAGGAATTGTCCACCGGAAAATACCGGCTGACATTCCAGCTGTTTGATCAGGAAAACCAGAGCCAATGGGTATCCGTTGTACTGGAAAAAGCCGGCAGCGAGTGGGAAGTTCTCCCGGTTGACGGAATAACGGCAGACACAGACGGCTGAAAAAGATAGGGAAGGCGAGGGGAAACGGCAATGGAGGACAGTCTGATAATCGACCTGTATTTCGAAAGAAACGAGCAGGCAATTGTTGAAACTCAGACTAAATACGGCAGACTGTGCGCCAAAATTGCCGGTGGGATCCTTCACCGTCCCGAGGACGCAGAGGAAGCGGTGAGCAGCAGCTATGCAAAGCTGTGGAACGCCATTCCCCCGAAACGGCCGGAGTCGCTGTGCGGCTACCTGTGCAGAATAGTGCGGAACACCGCGCTGAATGCTTACGACAGCATGCGGCGCCGTTCCTGCGAGGAGCTTTATGGAGAACTTGCAGACGTTATCCCTGATACTGAAACTGCGGACGACCGGTTCGACAGCTCGGAGATAGCCGGTTATCTCAATGAGTTCCTGGGAAACTGCAAGCCGAAGAACCGCGATATATTCACCGGCAGATACTATTTTAACCTGTCGGTCCGCGATATAGCCCGTCGCATGGGAATGACGGAAACCGCGGTGAAAACGCGGCTCTCGCGTATTCGCGCAGACCTCAGGGAATACCTTATCCGTAACGGCGTAAGCGTTGATTAGAAAACCGGCGGCATCGTGTGGTGCTGCCGGTTTTTGCGCCTATTTGCGTGTTAGTTCTTGACAAAACTGCGAAAAAGGATTATAATAAAAATGTATTTTCAGCCGCAGAGCTGAGCAGACAGAAAAAACGGAGGGTCATATCATGGCTATTCTTGTAACCGGAGGAGCAGGTTTCATCGGCTCCCATACCTGTGTGGAACTTCTCAATGCAGGCGAAGACATCGTTGTTATGGATAACTTCTACAATTCCAACCCCAAGGCGCTGGAGGGAATAAAGAAGATAACCGGCAAGGACTTTAAGTTTTACGAAGCGGACATGCTCGACATCGCCGCAGTCGATAAGATATTCGAGGAGAACGACATTGAGCAGGTTATCCACTTTGCAGGCTACAAGTGCGTTCCTGAGAGCGTTCAGAAGCCGCTGATGTATTATTCCAACAACCTGCGCGGTACATTCAACATTCTCGAAACTATGAAGAAGTACGGCTGCACAAAGTTCGTTTTCAGTTCCTCTGCTACTGTTTACGGAATTCCCGCGACGGTCCCGGTAAAGGAGGATTTCCCGCTGTCTGCCATCAACCCTTACGGCAGCACAAAGCTCATCATCGAGAACCTGTGCCGTGAGATGTCCGCAGCTGACCCCACCTGGACAATGATACTGCTGCGTTACTTCAACCCTGTCGGCGCGCATGAGAGCGGTCTTATCGGTGAGGACCCCAACGGCACTCCCAACAACCTAATGCCGATAGTAATGGATAAGGCTTCCGGAAAGCGCGACATGCTTTCCGTTGCAGGCAACGACTATCCTACCCCCGACGGCACATGCGTCCGCGACTATATCCACGTTGTTGACCTTGCCAAGGGACACGTAGCAGCTGTCAGAAAGGCACGCACCATTACCGGCGCGCCGGCTTATAACCTCGGTACCGGCAAGGGCTATTCAGTTCTTGAGATACTTGATACATTCCAGCGCGTGAATGGTATTGATCTTGGCTATACCATCGGTCCCAGACGTCCCGGCGACGCTGCGGCTACATATGCCGACCCCACTCTCGCAGAAAAGGAACTCGGCTGGAAGGCAGAAAAGACCCTTGACGAGATGTGCCGCGACGCCTGGCACTTCAGACAGGTTCGTTCTGCTGAAGAAAAGTAAAAATTCACACTTTTTTTGAAAAATCGCAAAAAACCTATTTACAAAGCTGAAAAAGTGTGATATAATATCTGTGTTGTGCATGTGCACGACCATACCGGTTTCCCGGTGAGCGGATCTTGCTCCGTCAGGAGAACACACCTATGTCCCTCAGCTGCGATACCGGAATAAATCAAATGAGGTGTTTTTATGTTAAGAAAAGAAGAAAAAACAGCTGTAATCGAAGCTAACCGTCTGCACGAGCAGGATACTGGTTCTCCCGAGGTCCAGATCGCAATTCTCACAAAGAGAATCAACGAGCTGACTGAACACATCAAGGTTCACCAGAAGGATCACCACTCCCGTCGTGGTCTTCTGAAGATGGTAGGTCACAGAAGAAACCTTCTGAGCTACCTCCAGAAGAAGGATATCGAGCGCTACCGTGCGATCATCGCTAAGCTGGGTATCCGTAAGTAATCTATGGAGTAAAGGGCAGCGCTGCGCACGAAACAGTGCTGCCTTTTTTCACAGATGTGTACTAAGGCGCAGGTCTTAGCATTAAATTGAGTATCCGGGCAGCCGGATATTGACTTTAATTGCTAACACTGTGCCTTCAGTAAAAACAATTTATTGAAAGGAATTAATGCAATGTTTGAGAATTACAGAGTTTTCAAGACAATGTTCGCTGGCAGAGAGCTGACTGTTGAGACCGGCAAGGTATGCGGTCTGGCTAATGGTTCCTGCTGGGTAAGATACGGCGAAACCGTTGTTATGGTAAACGTAGCAGCAAGCGCTAAGCCCCGCGACGGTGTGGATTTCTTCCCGCTTTCCGTTGATTACGAGGAGAAGCTGTACGCTGTTGGTAAGATCCCCGGCGGCTTCCTCAAGAGAGAGGGCAGACCCTCCGAGAAGGCTATTCTGACTTCCCGCGTGGTTGACCGTCCTATGCGCCCGCTGTTCCCGAAGGACATGCGCAACGATGTTGCCATCACAATGACCGTACTCGCAGTCGACCCTGACTGCTCCCCTGAGATACTTGGCATGATCGGCGCTTCCATCGCTGTTTCCATTTCCGATATTCCGTGGAATGGTCCTATCGGCGGCATTTCCGTTGGTCTGGTAGACGGCGAGATCATACTTATGCCTAACCTTGAGCAGAGAGGCAAGTCCGACCTGAACCTGACAGTTGCTTCCTCCGAGAAGAAGGTCGTGATGATCGAAGCAGGCGCAAATGAAGTTCCTGACGACGTAATGTTCGACGCTATCATGGCTGGTCACAACGAGATCGTGAAGTCCCTTATCCCGTTCATCAAGGATATCCAGGCGCAGATCGGCAAGCCGAAGTTCGCGTTTGAGTCCCAGGAAGTTGACCATGATATGTTCGACGCTATCTCTGATTTCGCTATCGAGCGCATCAGATACGCTCTGGACACCGACGACAAGAATATCCGCGAGGAGCGCCTGAAGCCCATCGTTGACGATATTCACGCAAAGTTTGATGAAGTTTACCCTGAGAAGATCGCAATGATCGACGAAGCTATCTACAAGCTGCAGAAGTTTGTAGTACGCCGCTGGCTGCTGGACGACAACAAGCGTGTTGACGGCAGAAAGATGGACGAGATACGTCCGCTGGCTGCAGAAGTTGGCATGCTGCCGAGAGTTCACGGTTCCGGTCTGTTCACAAGAGGTCAGACTCAGGTCATGACAATATGCACTCTGGGTCCCGTTTCCGACAGCCAGAAGCTCGAGGGTCTTGACGAGGAAGAGGGCAAGCGTTACATGCACCACTATAACTTCCCGGCTTACTCTGTAGGCGAGACCAAGGCAAGCAGAGGCCCCGGCAGACGTGAGATAGGTCACGGCGCACTTGCTGAGAGAGCGCTGATCCCTGTTATTCCGAGCGTTGAGGAGTTCCCGTACGCTATACGTCTGGTTTCCGAGGTGCTTTCTTCCAACGGTTCTACTTCCCAGGGTTCCGTTTGCGGTTCCACACTGGCTCTGATGGACGCCGGCGTTCCGATAAAGAAGCCGGTTGCTGGTATTTCCTGCGGTCTTATCACCGAGGGCGACAGATGGGATACAATGGTCGATATCCAGGGCGTTGAGGACTTCTTCGGCGACATGGACTTCAAGGTAGCTGGTACACACGACGGTATCACCGCTATCCAGATGGACCTCAAGATCGACGGTCTGACACCTGAGATCATCAAGGCTGCGTTTGCAAAGACACACAAGGCACGCGACTATATCCTTGACGAGATCATGCTCAAGGCTATCCCCGAGCCGAGAAAGACTGTCGGCAAGTACGCTCCCAAGATGATTCACACCAAGGTTCCGGTTGAGAAGATCAGCGAAGTTATCGGTAAGGGCGGCAAGGTTATCCAGAAGCTCTGCGCTGACTTCGACGTTAAGATCGACATCGACGACGACGGCAACGTATTCATCTGCGGTCTTGACCTTGACAAGGCAAATGCGTGCGTTCAGGTTATTTCCACTATCGTTAATCCTCCGGAGATCGGCGCTATCTACAAGGGCAAGGTCGTTCGTATCATGAACTTCGGCGCGTTCGTTGAGATCGCTCCCGGCAAGGACGGTATGGTTCACATCTCCAAGCTGGACAACCACCGCGTTGAAAAGGTCGAGGATGTAGTTTCCGTTGGCGATGAGATAATTGTCAAGGTTATGGAAATCGACAACCAGGGTAGAATCAATCTGTCCAGAAAGGACGCTCTTGCCGATATCGAGGCAAAGAGAAAGGCTCAGGCTCAGGGCTGATAACATCGAATATGAGAGGGAAGTGAGAACTTCCCTCTTTTTTGTTGACTTTATTTCAGATATGTGGTACAATTGAATTAGTGGCAATTAACTGCCTGATGGGTGCGGCATGGAATTGTGGATTTCTGCGAGCACGCACTCATCTCAGCGTATGAAAAGGGCGCTTAACATAATTTTGAAGAGGTGCAGCATGACTATAAAACAGCAGAAGCAGATAAAGGCATTTTTGAGCGGGGAGTTCGAAAAAGACAGGGCGGACGCGCTGTTTAAAGAGCGGGAAAAACGCTGAACTCGCTTATCGAAAACACGAGAGATAAGACGAAAAACCAGATGAAAACGCTTTCGCAGACTATACTCCCGCGCATAGCGCTGTATAAGACCCTGAAAAAAGCGGGCTTCCCGGAGGAAGATACATATAAGTGCATGCGCAAATATATGCTGGAAGTAGTCGCGGCGAAGAAGCATGCGTCAACGGCGAAGATGGAAGCCGTGCCGGGATTTTACGCGATATATAGCAGTGTATTCCTGAAAATAATGCGCACCACAGACTTGCAGGTGAGCACGCAGAAGCACGGCAAGGACTACTACGATGTCACTATCACAGAATGTCTGTGGCATACGGCGTGCGTGGAAAACGGCTGCGCGGAGTTGTGCAGTCTGTTCTGCGATGTTGACGATGTGACTTACGGCGGGCTTAAAAAAATAGGCTTTTCGCGAAGCCAAACCTTAGGTTACGGCGGGGACTGCTGCGATTTTCACTTCTACAAAAAATAGTTGGTGGTTTGAGCGATAATATTGACTATACTAAATTTGTTTTGGCAGAAATACACATTTCCGTCCTATTAAGGGGCGGATTTTGTGCTTTTTTTTCTATAAAAAACCTTGAATTCATCGCAGTATTGTGATATAATATTAATATGTGGGGGTATGTTTTAAACTCCCGACTACTCTATTTTCAGAAATGAGGATCATTAAATGTCATCGAGTGTAATTGTCGGAACCCAGTGGGGCGACGAGGGCAAGGGAAAGATCATCGACATCATGGCTGCAAAGGCTGATGTCGTAGTACGTTCCAGCGGTGGAAACAACGCTGGTCATACCGTGGTTCACGGCGACCAGGTTTACAAGCTCCACCTGCTCCCTTCAGGAATTCTGTACCCCGAGACCCTCTGCCTTATCGGCAGCGGCGTTGTGGTTGACCCGTCCGTACTTCTTGAAGAAATAAAGGGAATGAACGAGCGTGGCGTTACCTGCGATAATCTCCGCATCGACGCACGCGCAGACATCATCATGCCTTGGCACAGACTTCTCGACAGGCTGTCCGAGGAGTTCAAGGCAAAGCAGACCGGCGTGAACATCGGCACCACCGGCAGAGGTATCGGTCCGTGCTATACCGACAAGGACGAGCGTATCGGTATCCGCATGTACGACCTGGTTCACCCCGAGGTACTGAAGAAGAAAATCAAGGAGACCGGCGAACTGAAGAACCTTATCATAACAAAGGTTTACGGCGGCGAAGCATGCGACCTTGACGCCATCTATGAGGAATACAAGGGATACGGCGAGAAGCTTGCAAAGTACATGGCAGACGCTTCCGTTATCGCATTTGAGGCTTATCAGGCTGGCAAGAAGGTACTGTTCGAGGGCGCTCAGGCTACCCTGCTGGACATCGATTTCGGTACTTACCCGTTCGTAACTTCCTCTCACCCGATCGCAGGCGGCGCTTGTGTAGGTACAGGCGTTGGCCCCAAGATGATCGACGAGGTTATCGGCGTTGGCAAGAGCTACACCACCCGCGTCGGCAACGGACCGTTCCCGACTGAACTTTTCGACGAAACAGGCAACTATATCCGCGAAAAGGGCGGCGAGTATGGCACTACCACCGGTCGTCCCAGAAGAACCGGCTGGTTTGACGCAGTTATCATGCGCCACGCAGTTCGCGTCAACGGACTTACTTCCCTTGCTATCAACAAGTTCGATACCCTGGCAGGACTCCCTGTTCTTAAGGTATGCGTAGCATACAAGACCACTGATGGTCAGACCCTGAAGGATTTCCCTGTAACTCTTGAGGAACTTGCAAAGTGCAGCCCTGTTTACGAGGAAATTGAGGGCTACGAGGGTGATCTTTCCAACTGCAAGAGCTTTGAGGAGATGCCCGAAAAGGCACAGGCCTATGTAAAGCGCCTTGAAGAACTCTGCGGCTGCCCGATCAAGTTCCTTGGTATCGGCCCTGGCAGAGATCAGATCATCTACAGATAATAGATGAAGATACTTTTTATCGGCGACGTGGTGGGCATGCGCAGCTGCGAAGCGCTCCAGCAGGAACTTCACGGAATCAAGCAGAAGCTCGGCGCGGAGGTCGTCATCGTCAATGGTGAGAATTCCGCTGAGGGCAACGGCATAAACCCTGCTTCTGCCGGCGCTATATTCGACGCCGGTGCTGACGTCATAACCACAGGCAATCACTGCTTCCGCCAGAAAACGATGGAAGCCGAGTGGGAAAGCAACGAGCGCATTATTCGCCCGGCTAACTACGGTGAAGAAGTGATAGGCAGGGGAATGTGCGTGCTTGACCGCGGAGCGTATTCCATTGCGGTGATAAACCTGATGGGCACGACGTTCATGCAGCCGCTGGAAAATCCGTTCCACTGTGCCGACAGAATTCTTGAGAACTGCGATGCGCGTATAAAAATCGTTGATTTCCATGCAGAAGCGACTTCCGAGAAGCGTGCGATGGGGTTCTACCTCGCGGGGAGGGTCTCTGCGGTGCTGGGTACGCATACTCACGTCCCCACCGCCGACGAGCAGGTCATCGACGGAACCGGGTACATCACCGACGCAGGCATGACCGGACCGAAGAACTCCATACTCGGCGTTGAAAAGGACATCATAATCGACCGGTTTCTGACGTATTACCCGAAGCGCCACAGGTTTGCAGAGGGCGAAATAGAGCTTAACGGCGTGCTGATGGACATCGACCAGAAAACCGGGAAATGCAGTTCCATCGAGAGATACAGGCAGATCATCACAACGGCGTGATTTTACCGAAAGGCATTCCAAGCGAATGAATGGTGATTTTATGGAAATAGTAAAAGTATCGGCGCATTCCGTACCGAAATCCGTTGCAGGTGCGATTGCCGCAGTTATCCGTGAAAACGGGGAGGTCGAGGTGCAGGCGGTTGGCGCCGGCGCCGCAAACCAGGCGGTGAAGTCAATTGCCATTGCGAGAAGCTATATGGCTCTTGTGGGCGTTGATCTCATCTGCATTCCTGCGTTCACGACAGTAGACATAGACGGTGACGAGAGGACCGCAATGAAATTTATAGTTGAGCCGAGGTAATTTCGGTTCAGCTGGTATATGGTTGGCACTGAATTACACGCATTATCGGTTGCAATGGCGCACCTTCGGGGGCGCTGTTGGCGCGTGCAGTTCAGTGCTTTTTTATCACGGAGGGAGCATGGAAGTCAGGTTTTACGACAACATCGAGAACGAGCGCATGAAATTCGCAGTAGTTATCGCCAGGTCGGGAGGAAAGTGGGTATTCTGCAAACATCGCGAGCGTGATACGCTTGAACTTCCGGGCGGTCATCGCGAGCCTGGCGAAAGCATAGACGAGGCGGCAGAAAGGGAACTCCGCGAGGAGACCGGAGCACTGGATTTCTGTATCAAGCCGGTGTGCATATATTCCGTCACTGGAAAGAACCGGGTGAATTCCTCCGGGGAAGAAACATTCGGAATGCTTTATACAGGCGAGATCACAAAATTTGGCGAACTCAGCAGCGAAATCGAGCATATAGTTTTAACAGAGGAGCTTCCGCAGAACTGGACTTATCCTGAGATACAGCCAAGGCTTATTGCAGAAGCGCAGCGCAGAGGTGCCATATGAAGATAATGCTGATAGCCACCGGAGGCACGATAGCAAGCAGCGACAGCGGCAGCGGTCTTTCACCGGAGATGTCAGCGGAACAGCTGCTTTCCGGGATTTCAGTTGAAGCGGAGGTGCACGCAGTCCAGCCGTTTTCGCTGGACAGCACGAACCTTACCCCGGAGCACTGGACGCAGCTTGCAGCGCTTATCCGTGACAGCTGGAGCGACTACGACGGCTTCGTGATAACTCACGGGACGGACACGATGGCGTATGGAGCGGCGGCACTGAGCTGCCTTATACAAAATCCAGACAAGCCGGTGGTATTCACGGGTTCGCAGCTGCCGATGGACGAACCGGGCAGCGACGCTCCGGGAAACCTGACCGACGCATTCCGGTGTGCAGGGCAGGGAAGCGGAGGCGTGTGGGTGTGCTTCAATGGAAGGGTTATTTCCGGCAGGGCGGCGCGGAAAGTCCACACGACTGACTTTGACGCGTTCCGTGGTTTTGAACCGCAGGAAGAGCAGACTGTTGAGAAATTCTGCGCAGGAAGCCGGAATGCGGATGGGGGAACGGTGTTCTATAACCGTCTGGACAGCAAAGCGGCAGTCCTGAAGCTTACCCCCGGGCTTTCACCGGAGCTTGTGCACGACCTTGGCACTCACGTGAACGCGCTGATAATCGAGGGCTTCGGCATGGGGGGAATTCCGGATAACAACGGACTTTCACAGGTGATAGAAGTTCTCATCGCCTGCGGGGTCCGCGTGATAATGACGACCCAGGTGTTCCGCGGAGGCTGCGACCTGTCGGTTTACGAGGTGGGGCAGTCAGCGCAGAAACTCGGCGTTATCCCCGCAGCGGGAATGACCACGGAGTACGCAGTGATGCGGGCGATGTGGGCGCTGGCGTATTCGTACACGCCGGAGGATTTCAGAAAACTGTTCCTTGACGAAAGGAACTGACCTGACGACATAAGGAGGACAACGATTGAAGAACGAACTGAAAAAGCTCAACTACAAGAACTTTATCATGCTTACGATTGCGGGTTTCATCAACGCATTCGGAATTACGGTATTCCTGATGCCTGTGAACCTGTACGACAGCGGTATTTCAGGTACTTCCATGCTGCTGGGGTATCTCACGCCGGATTACCTTACGCTGTCTGTGTTCCTGCTGGTGCTCAACCTTCCGCTTTTCCTGTACGGATTGAAGCGGCAGGGGCTTGCGTTCACGATATATGCATGTTATGCGGTGGCGTGCTATTCGTTCTTCTCGTGGCTGATAACCGATGTGCTGCCTATCGATGTTTCGCTGGCTTCTCCGCTTGCAGAGAATGACCTGGTGCTCTGCTCACTTTTCGGCGGCGTAATTTCAGGCGTGGGCAGCGGTCTGGCGGTGCGTTTCGGCGGCGCTATGGACGGAATTGAGGTGCTGGCGGTCATATTCTCGAAGAAGCTTGGCATGACCGTTGGAACATTCGTTATGATATATAACGTTATCCTCTATATCGCGTGCGGATTTATCTTTGAAAGCTGGGTGCTCCCGCTGTATTCGATAATCGCTTATTATGCGGCGCTGAAAACGCTTGACTTCATCGTCGAGGGTATCAGCCGAAGCAAGGCAGCGTTCATTGTGACGCTTAAACCTACCGAGGTCGGAAAGGCGCTGAGCGACAACTTCGGCTGCGGAATTACCGAGATCCCTGCAAGGGGCGGTTATTCCGGCACAGACAGAACTGTGCTGTATTTTGTGGTTAACCGCTTCCAGATAGGAAAAATGCGCTCCATAGTGCATGACGTTGACCCGATGGCGTACATAACCATCAATGATGTCGCTGATATTTTCAGTGCAAACCACGACACAAAGAACGTAGTTAATACTGCAGAATAAAATACAAGCGCCGTTCAGCATCGAACGGCGCTTTTACTTGTGAGAAGTCACAAAAACATCATGCCGGGCGCCTTATATTTTTTGCTCTGAAAGGTTGACAAAATCGCTTGAATGTGCTATCATAATAAAGTGATTGCACGATGACGTGCAGAAGATACAGATATTTACAAGGAGAAAGGAAACCTATCATGAAAATCAAAAGAATAGCAGCAATGCTGCTTGCAGGCATAATGTCCGTCGGACTGTGCTCCTGCGCATCCAATGGCAATTCCACCGCTTCTGAAAGCTCCGGCGCAGCTGACGTAAAGACTGCGGAAGCTTCCAACTCTGACGACAACACTTCCGCTGAGGGCGGCGACTGGCAGTACATAGCTGACAAGGGCACATTCATTGCAGGTATCACCCTGTTCGAGCCGATGAACTACTATGACGAGAACGGTGAACTGACCGGCTTTGAGACTGAGTTCACAAAGGCAGTATGCGAGAAGCTGGGCGTGGAGGCCAAGTTCCAGGAGATCGAGTGGGACAAGAAGGAGATCGAGCTGAACGCCAAGACTATCGACGCTATCTGGAACGGTCTGACTGTTACAGAGGAGCGCAAGGAGAACATGGCATTCTCTGAGTCCTATGTAAGAAACAAGCAGGTCGTTATCATCAAGAAGACCAACGCTGACAAGTACACTGACGAGGCTTCCATGGCCGGCGCTTCCTGCGCAGCTGAGAGCGGTTCCGCAGGTCAGACTGCGATTGAGAGCAGCTCCGTTCTTTCCCAGAACGAGTTCATTGGTTCCTCTGCACAGAAGGACGTTCTGCTGGAGGTAAAGTCCGGCACTGTTGAACTGGGCGTTCTCGACTATGTAATGGCTAAGGCTTCCATCGGTGAGGGCACAGATTACGACGATTTGATGATCGTTGAGGGCGTTGAGCTCCAGCCTGAGGAATACGCTATCGGTATGAGAAAGGGCGACACCGAGACAGTAGCAAAGGTAAATGCAGCTATTGACGAGCTGGTCGCTGACGGAACTCTCAAGAAGCTTGCTGAGAAGTACGATCTCGCGGACGTATACGCATTCGATAACTGATAATCAAAGCCAATATGCGGGGTGGGACGCTAAGCCCCACCTTGCTTTTTATTTAAAAAGAACGAGGTCTAAAATGTCATTTCTTGAAGTAACCGCGCAGCTTGCAAACGGATTTCTCACAACTCTGCTGATTTTCGGCGTGACGCTTGTCGGCGCAATTCCGCTGGGACTGCTGATAACGCTCGGCTCAATGTCGAAAGTTCAGCCAATAAAATGGATATTCAAGGTGTTCGTCTGGATAATCCGCGGAACGCCGCTTATGCTGCAGATCATTCTGGTGTTCTACGGACCGGGTCTTATGGGGCTTGGCGTGAAGTTCGACAGACTGGTTGCGGTTATTCTGGCGTTTATCATCAACTATGCCTGCTATTTCTCGGAGATCTACCGCGGTGGCATTGAGAGCATTCCCAGGGGGCAGTATGAGGCAGGGCAGGTTCTCGGCATGACTAAGGCGCAGATTTTCTTCAAGGTCGTGCTGTTCCAGGTCGTAAAGAGGATCGTTCCCCCGATGGGCAACGAGATCATCACACTGGTCAAGGATACTTCGCTGGCGCGCGTTATCGCCGTCGTTGAGCTGGTCAAGGCTGCCGAGAACATCGTTTCACTGAAATCCCTTATCTGGCCGCTGTTCTATGTCGGCGCGTTCTATCTGCTTTTCACTGGTATAGTGACGCTGCTGCTGAACTACGCAGAAAAGAAACTGAACTACTACCAGGGCTGACGGAGGTGCGAACATGGCATTATTAGAGGTAAACGGCATTTTCAAGCGCTTTGGCAAGACTGAGGTGCTCAAGGGCATTGATTTCACTATGGAAAAAGGCGAGGTGCTGGCGATAATCGGTTCTTCCGGCAGCGGAAAGACCACGCTGCTCCGCTGTCTGAACTTCCTGGAAACTCCCGACTCCGGAAGTATAACGCTCAGCGGACAGGAGATATACAACGCTCAGGGGAAGTACACCGACCGTGAGATACGCGAAAAGCGCCTGAATTTCGGCCTGGTGTTCCAGTCGTTCAATCTGTTCCCGCAGTACACGGTGCTCAGGAATGTCTGCCTGGCTCCGGAACTGATGAGAATAAACCAGAGCGAGCGTAAACTCAGCCGTCAGGAGAAAAATCAGATAAAGCAGGAGATCGAAGCGCAGGCGCGTGAAATCCTGACATCGGTCGGGCTTTCTGAGAAGCTGATGAACTATCCGTGCGAGCTTTCCGGAGGGCAGCAGCAGAGAGTCGCTATCGCAAGAGCGCTTGCAATGGAGCCTGTAATCCTGTGCTTCGACGAGCCGACTTCCGCACTGGACCCTGAACTCACTGGCGAGGTGCTCCGTGTAATAAAAGAACTCAAGGACGCAGGGCGCACGATGATACTTGTCACGCATGAAATGGGCTTCGCGAGAAGCGCAGCAGACAAGGTGATATTCATGGCTGACGGCGTTATAGAAGAGTACGGCACTCCCGAGGAAGTATTCGGCAGCCCGAAGAGCGAAAAGACTATTTCGTTCCTTGAAAAATCTCTGGAAAATATCACTTGATGTATTTTGCAACTCACCAATTCGGAACTTGCAAAATCACAGCTGAAATCGTTTGAAAGGTCATACTGAAGCGACTTGATTGAAAGTTGACTTTGCGCCTGTTTCAGGAAAATTTGCTCTTTTTGTGCATGGCGCACTAAAAATGTGCTGTATTCACAAAAGTATTTGTGCAAATATGTGATTGACAAAATTCGCATTTTCGGCTAAAATATAAATGTAATCAAGAAACAAAGGCGTTTCAGAGTACGGGGTTACTGCCCCTGTCTGAAGCGCCATTTTTGTTTCCAGGATCTAAACATAACTCTCAAGGAGGAAAAGGGACATGGCAGAACATTTTAACGTAGTTGAGCAGTTCGGTATTGACGTTTTCAACGAGGAAACGATGAAGCAGCGTCTTCCGAAGAACGTATTCAAGACTCTTAAAAAGACGATCGCCGAGGGCAAGGAGCTTGACAGCAGCATCGCTGATGTAGTTGCAAGCGCAATGAAGGACTGGGCAATCGAAAAGGGCGCAACACATTACACCCACTGGTTCCAGCCTATGACCGGTATCACCGCTGAGAAGCACGACAGCTTCATTTCCCCGATGGGCGACGGAACTGTTATCATGGAATTCTCCGGCAAGGAACTCATCAAGGGCGAGCCTGACGCTTCCAGCTTCCCGTCTGGCGGTATCAGAGCAACATTCGAGGCTAGAGGCTATACCGCATGGGATCCTACTTCCTATGCTTTCGTAAAGGGCGGTTCTCTCTACATTCCTACCGCATTCTATTCTTACTCCGGTGAAGCGCTGGATAAGAAAACTCCTCTGCTCCGCTCCATGGACGTTGTTTCCGACGCAGCGCTGAGAATTCTGAAGCTGTTCGGCAACACCACTGCAAAGAGAGTAGTTGCAACCGTAGGCGCTGAGCAGGAGTACTTCCTGGTAAACAAGTCTACCTACGATAAGAGAAAGGACCTGATCTTCACCGGCAGGACGCTGTTCGGCGCTCCGGCTCCCAAGGGACAGGAACTTGACGACCACTACTTCGGTACCATCAAGGATCGCGTAGCAAGCTACATGAAGGACCTTGACGAACATATGTGGAAGCTTGGTATCACCTCCAAGACAAAGCATAACGAAGTTGCTCCCGCACAGCACGAGAACGCTCCTATCTTCGCGCCGGCTAACCTGGCAACCGACCAGAACCAGCTGACAATGGAGCTGATGAAGAAGATCGCACTTGAGCATGACCTGGTTTGCCTGCTCCACGAGAAGCCTTTCGCTGGCATCAACGGTTCCGGTAAGCACGATAACTGGTCCCTGTCCACAGACGACGGTCAGAATCTGCTGGATCCCGGTAAGTCCCCGATGGAGAACGCACAGTTCCTGACATTCCTGGTTGCGATCATCAAGGCAGTTGACGAGTATTCCGACCTGCTGAGACTTTCTGTAGCTTCCGCAGGCAACGACCACAGACTGGGCGCTAACGAGGCACCTCCTGCAATTATCTCTATCTTCCTCGGCGAAGAGCTTGAGAACGTTATCGAGGCTCTTGAAGAGGGCAGGGAGTACACCTCCGGTCACTCCATGTTCAATGTCGGCGTATCTTCTCTGCCGAACTTCCCGAAGGATACCACCGATAGAAACAGAACATCTCCGTTCGCATTCACCGGCAACAAGTTTGAGTTCAGAAGTGCAGGTTCCAGCCTGAATATCGCAGGTCCTAACACCGTACTGAACACCATCGTTGCAAACTCCCTGACTGAATTCGCAGACGAACTCGAGAAGGCTGACGATTTCAACGCAGCGCTGCATGATCTGCTTGTAAAGAACATCAAGGCTCACAAGAGAATTATCTTCAATGGCAACGGTTACGGCGCTGAGTGGCTGGTTGAGGCTGAAAAGCGCGGTCTGCCGAACCTCAAGACAACTGTAGACGCTATCCCGGCACTCACTGCTGAGAAGAACGTAAAGGTATTCACCAAGTTCGGCGTATACAGCGAGGTCGAGCTGCACGCACGTCAGGAGATCAACTACGAGAACTACTCCAAGATCATCAACATTGAAGCGCTGACCACCAGCGACATGGCAAAGACCGAGATCCTGCCCGCAGTTATGAAGTTCGCAAAGGACGTATGCGACATGGCTGCAAGCAAGAAGGCGGTTGGCGTAGAGCCGACAGTCGAAGTCGCTATGGCAAACAAGGTCAACACCCTGACTGTATCCCTCAACGAGAAGATCGACGCACTGAATGCTGCGATCGTAAAGGCACAGGGCGTCTCCGACTATGCAGAGCAGGCTAGAGTATACTGCGACGAGGTATTCGTTGCAATGCAGAGCCTGAGAGCGGTAGCTGACGAACTTGAAACCATCGTTGGTGAGCAGTACTGGCCGTTCCCGACATACGATGAACTCCTGTTCAACGTATGATCCGCAGAAAATATAGAGTATGCGGCACTGAATTTTGACTTAAAGCGTAATTTCTCGCTTTAAGATATCCCGCTCCCTTTCCCTTTTTTGGGGCTGTCAGCTGGCAGCCCCCTTTTTCTTTGCAAAAAAATACCCTGTGGAATGCGTGTCATCATTCCACAGGGTTTTGTCACTTCATGAATACAAAGCTGTCGATCATCAGAAGCTGTCTGCCTGCCATCTCTCCGGCAAACCAGCCCTTGTAGCCGCTTTCAGCAACGAAGTACACGGCGTGGCGCCCGGTCACTGCCTTTACTCTGCCGCCGATAACGCCGCTGTCCTCGCTGAATTCAACTGCGCCGATCTCTTCGCCGTTTTCGCTGTCCAGACGAATGTGCAGGGTCCCCTTTGAGCCGGTGCCCCGGATTTTCAGGCGCACCTGCATGGTTTTGGAGGAGTAGTCCTCACCGAAATCAAAGTACTTCCAGCCCATGACGCAGCCGTCTGTTATGTTGGTTATCGGGCGCTCGAATACGTTAGTCTCGGTGATGAAGCAGCCGCCTTTGAGTACGCATGCGGTTTCGGCAGGCGTTATCTCATACGGCGAAAGCGAATCCTCAAACCCCAGCGAAGTCATTTCCACCTGCGGAATGCTTCCGTCTGGCAGTATCTGAATGCGTTCCACACAGCCGCGCCGCGACATTATAGTGCCGTTTGTCATGCGGTGGTAGAATATGTACCACTGCCCGTTTATGCAGCACACGGAACCGTGGTCGTTTCCACCGGGGTAGTCGATACCGTTGTCAACGATAGTCCCGCGGTAAGTGAACGGACCCATTGGGCTGTCGGAGGTGGCGTAATCAAGGCAGCTCCCGCGCTGTGGCGAGTAGATGAGGTAATATGTGCCGTTTATCTTCCTGGGTGAGCACGCTTCAAAGAATTTGTGCGGTTCCGCGGTTGGAATTATGTCAAGCTTGTAGCTTCCCGGAACGACCTCGTACATGTTGTCCTTAAGTTCGCAGACATAGCTTCCCTGGTAGCCGCAGTAGACGTAAGTCCTGCCGTCGTCGTCAACTAGCACTCCGGGGTCGATGAATGTGCCGTTGTCGTAGTGGTTCGGAATATCGTACTTGTACCTCGACAGCAGCCTGAAGGGGCCTTCCGGCCGGTCAGCAACTGCAACACAGCCCTTTGCGTTGACTATGTAGGCGTAGAGGTAATACTTGCCTTCGCGCTCTACAACGTCCGGCGCGAAAAGCAGTTCCTCTGTCCAGTCAACGTCTGAGGGGCTGTCTGCACCGTCGCGCGTGCGGAAGATATCACCGTGACAGGTCCATTTTGAAAGATCGCTCACCGGCGCGGACCAGACTTTCAGCTTATAGTCGCAGAAGTCGATAGAGTCCTTTCTGTCGTGGGAACCATAAACGTACACGCGGTCACCAAATACTCTGGGTTCGCCGTCAGGGATATATTCCCAGAGGGGAAGATACGGGTTTGCCATAAAAATACTCCTTTTCTATTCATATGGGAATGCAGGGAAAACCACTGGCATTTACTTTAAGTATCAGTATATCATATTTAGTTATTTTGAACAATGAATAAACGGACAGAACTTAGCATTTTTTTGCCTTTTTAACGAAATGCAAAGTATTCAACAACATTTGTTCAAAGTATACAGTTTTGTGTTGACTTTTTTGATGAATAATGATAGAATAAGTATGTAAGTAAATTACACAAAGGCAATGTATCCAAAAAGTGCAGAACAGGAGAAGAATATGAAAAATCTGAAAGTTTCTATGAAACTCATGCTGTCGTTCGGCGTATTGGTCGTGCTTATACTCGTGACGATGGCGACAGGAATTGTTGGCATCAGCGGTGTTTCAAACAATCTTAGGGAAATGTACAATGTAGATGTTATCGGCATGGACCGCATGAGTAATGTCGAAGTTTATGTTGAGGAGATCGCAAGAAATACTCTCATGGCAGTTGTGAATAACGACAACACAGAGAAGTCACAGTATCTTGACAAGGCAGTTGATCTCACTGAGAAGCTTTCGGACGAGCTTGACAAGATAACCTATTCCTCCGGTGATATGGATTCCCTGAGGGCTTCCTGCAACGAACTGATACAGAATGTCAGCGTTGCAGCGGAGGAAATCAAGGGCGCGACCAGCGACGACGGAGTTGCCTCGTTCAACAACTACATAGCCGAACCGCTTGAAAGAGCCGTTGAATCAATAGATAAGATCGACAGTGCGATCGCGACCAGTGCTGAGAACACGTTTGACAAAAGCAACACCTATGGCAAGACATTCGGTCTTATCATGATCGTAGTTGGCGTTGTGAGCGCAGTTATCGGTATTGGAGTATCCGTTTATCTGGCAAGAACGTTCACGACTGTAATTCATGAGATCGAGGACGCTATCGTGAACATTTCTCAAGGTAACCTTGACAGCAAGGTCACATACGAGAGCAGGGACGAATTCGGCGTTATGGCAGATGCTGCACGCAGCACCATCAATGGCCTTTCCGTGCTGATAAAGGACACTTCCCGCATGTATGGAGAACTTGCAAATGGCAATTTCGACGTGCACACCGAGGCAAGAGAGGTCTATATCGGCGAATTCAAGCCGCTGCTTGATAATATGAGAGTCCTTTCGCAGCAGCTCAGCGACACAATGGCTCAGATCTATCAGTCTGCTGACCAGGTGGATTCCGGTTCGGAGCAGGTTTCCGCTGGCGCGCAGGCTAACGCTCAGGGCGCAGCGGAGCAGGCGGCTTCCATTGAGGAACTTGCAGCCACAATTGATGAGATATCTGAGAAGATCACCAAGAATGCAGCAGATTCCCAGCATGCAAGCGCAAGCATCGCTGAGGTCGGCAGGCAGGCTGAGGTTTCCAACGACAGCATGAAGGAAATGCTCACTGCAATGCATGAGATCAGCGAAACCTCTGACAGGATCAGCGAGATCATCAAGACTATCGAAGACATCGCATTCCAGACCAACATTCTGGCGCTTAATGCGGCTGTCGAAGCAGCAAGAGCAGGCGAGGCGGGCAAGGGCTTTGCAGTCGTTGCAGACGAAGTACGCAACCTTGCTTCCAAGTCCGCTGTGGCTTCACAGAATACATCTGAACTTATCCAGCGCTCCATCAGCGCGGTGGATAATGGTTCCCGGATCGCAGACGAAACTGCAGAGGCGCTCAGCGGCGTGGTTCAGCAGATCGAGAATATCGTTTCGACCGTTGACAGCATATCCAGCGTGAGCGGTGAGCAGGCAGAATCCATTGCAAAGGTCACTGCGGGTATAGATCAGATATCCAACGTGGTGCAGACGAATTCCGCTACTGCACAGGAGAGCGCAGCGGCTTCCGAGGAGCTTTCCGCACAGGCGACTGCAATGAAGACTCTTGTTACAAGATTTACCCTCAGACAGAACGCATGATAACAAATATAGAACTGGGCGTCGTGTGGCGCCCAGTTCTTTTGCTATCTATTTTCTGTTTGTTATTTTCATATCAGCATTATCAGAGTACCAGCCGTAAGCACCACAAGTCCGATGAGTGAACGAACTGATAATTTCTCATGGAAAACCACCCATGAAAACAGAACCGTGACCAGAATGCTGAGTTTATCGACCGGCACTACAACGCTTGCAGGACCGTCCTGGAGCGCTTTGTAGTAGCAAAGCCAGGAGGCACCGGTGGCAAGTCCCGACAGGCAGATGAACAGAAGCTCTTTTGGGGAAATTTTGCGGACCTCGTGTGTTTTTCTGGTGACTATCACCATGAGCCATGCCATTACAAGAACCACTGCCGTGCGTATCGAAGCGCCGAGGTTGGATTCCACGCCGTCGATGCCGATTTTGCCAAGTATCGAGGTGAGAGCCGCGAAAACCGCTGACATTACCGCAAATGGAAGCCAGCCGGCACCGTGACGTTCCTCGCTGACCTGTTTCTTTTCAATCATGAGGAAAATTCCGGCAGAAACAGCCACTATGCCAATGCATTTGGTGAGGGAAATCTCTTCGTGCAGGAATATCAGCGCAAGGAGCATTGCAAGCACCGTGCTGGATTTATCCACAGGAACGACCTTGTTGACATCTCCGATTTGCAGAGCCTTGAAGTAGCACAGCCAGGAACCACCGGTGGCAAGTCCTGACAAAACAAGGAACAGCCAGGTTTTTCCGCTGACCTGGGTGATAGTTCCGGCAGAGCCGGCGATGAGCACCATCATAATGGACATGAGAAGTACTACGACCGTCCTGACCGCAGTTGCGACGGTGGAATCAGTCTGCTTGATGCCACATTTGGCCAGAATAGCTGTAATTCCGGCAAAAAAAGCTGAACCAATGGCAAATATCAGCCACATATTAACGCTTCCTTTTTATTAGAGGTGACCTAGTAGCATTTCTTACAGGGGGTATATCCGCGTGCCTGCGCGTCGGATTCAGTGACCGCGGTAGCGCCTTTCATGTTACTGCAGGTGCTTGTCCGGTGGTATTTCGTGCCCTTTCCGCTGGAGGCTATGTAAACCATGGAACCCTGCGGTTCGGCTGGTTCGTTGTATTCCACAGCGGTCTGCTGGGCAGCAGTGGTCTGCGCAGTCGTGGTAACAACAGTCTGCGCCGTCGTTGGAACAGTCGTTTGTACTGTCTCAGGAACCGTGAACTGCGGCTCTGCAGGCGTTGTCATGGTCGTCTGTGCGAACGAAGTATCTGCTGCGGCTTCACTGGTGATTACTGGGACTGGTTCGTTTTCTGGCAGCGCTGCGGTGGTTGCAGCGGACGTTTCTGCGGGTCCTTCGGGAACTTCCTGCGTAATAATGAGCGTGCCGCCGGTGGATTTCTCGGTGTAGTAATATCCGGCGTCAACATAGCTCTCACGTTCCTCGTGGATAACTACGGTCGAAGGCATGTTTTTTGAAATCTCGTTTGTGACTGCGACTATTAAGCTGGTGCCGACTATGGCAGCTGCGGCTATCGTTTTGAAATTTAGTTTCATGATATTGCCTCCCGTCAAACATAATTATAGCATTATAATAACGAAAAATCAATAGATGGATAAATAAGTTCAAAAAAAGTGAAAAAAACTGCTCAGACCCCTTGACAAGCTGGTTTTGATGTGTTATAATAATTTTGCCGCATGTGCAGGGTGAGTTGTGCCTATTTGTAGAAACAGCTCGTAAGCGCAGAAATGCAACCCCGACGCAGCGAGTCTGATTAAAAAGAGGTATTTAAAATGTACGCAGTAATCGAAACAGGCGGAAAGCAGTATCAGGTCAAGGAAGGCGACAT
>Ga0129310_1001030_pt1 | contig 27045 bp, 29 predicted proteins | sample Go1ome_2_FD_94433 | JGI IMG/M metagenome (GOLD analysis project Ga0129310, IMG submission 94433) | Western lowland gorrila individual fecal microbial communities from Wisconsin, USA - Go1022A metagenome | ecosystem: Host-associated > Mammals > Digestive system > Large intestine > Fecal | place... | reverse complement strand
TTCCTTCCAGGAGATCCGCATCGCCAACACCGTACACAGCCACTTTGCCGACATCGGCCAGGACGAGCAGGTTCTGGATGTAACCTATGAAAACGGTCAGGCCCGCGTGCGCACGCTGGAGCTGATGGATCTGGCCAACCGCACCGGCGGCATGGTCGTTGGCACCGGAGATCTGAGCGAGCTGGCCCTGGGCTGGGCCACCTACAACGGCGACCACATGAGCATGTACGGCGTCAATGCGGGCGTTCCCAAAACGCTGGTGCGCCACATTGTGCACTATGAGGCCGACACCGCCGCCAGCCCCGCCCTGAAAGAGGTTCTGCTGGACATCCTCGATACCCCCGTCAGCCCTGAGCTGCTGCCCGCCAAGGAAAACGGCGAGATCGCGCAGGAGACCGAGTCTCTGGTTGGGCCTTACGAGCTGCACGACTTCTATCTGTACTATGTGCTCCGCTTCGGTTTTGGCCCCGCAAAAATCTACCGGCTGGCCCAGGCCGCCTTGGGCGATCGGTACTCCAACGAGGTTCTGCTGCACTGGCTGAAGAACTTCTACCACCGTTTCTTCGTGCAGCAGTTCAAGCGCAGCTGCCTGCCGGACGGCCCCAAGGTCGGTTCCGTCACCCTGTCGCCCCGCGGCGACTGGCGTATGCCCAGCGATGCCTGCGCTGCTGTATGGCAGGCGGAACTGGAAACGCTGGCCTAACCGCCGCATCTGCTTCACTGCAAACGTTTCTGAATCCTACAACAAACTGCGCCGGGCCGTGCACCAAACTGCACCGCCCGGCGCTTTTTCGTTTTTCTATGGTCTCGGCCGCGCATGAACCTTCCCCCACTGGCCCATACTACCGGCAACAACTTTGGGAGGATGTGCTATGTCAGAAATGTTCTGCTTTCAATGTCAGCAAACCGCAGGCGGCAGCGGCTGTGTGCGCACCGGCGTTTGCGGCAAGCAGCCCGAAACCGCCGCCCTGCAGGATGCGCTGGTCTGCCGGCTGATCCAGCTGGCCGAGACGTGCCTTCGGCAGGGGCAGTTTCCGGAAGCGGTCACCCGCCTTCTGGTGGACGGTCTGTTTACCACGCTCACCAACGTCAACTTTGACGATGAAGCCATCCGCGCCTTCACCGGCCGGGTGGAAGAGGCCCTGATTCAGCAGAATGGCGCCCTGGAAAAGGAACCCATTGACTGGCTTTGGCAGGGGGAAACGGATGTGGTGTCTCTGCGCTCCACCCTTCTGTTCGGCCTGAAGGGCATGGCGGCCTACGCGCACCACGCCATGAATCTTGGTTATCGGGACGAACAGGTCAGCGCCTGGTTTTATAAGGGGCTGGCCGCCCTGCACCAGCCCCACAGCACCGAGGAATGGCTGAACCTTATTCTGGAGTTCGGCAAGATAAACTACCAGTGCATGGCCCTCTTGGATAAGGCCAACACCGGCACCTTCGGCGACCCGGTGCCCACGCGGGTCCATGTGGACGTCAAGAAGGGGCCGTTCATCGTGGTTTCGGGGCACGACCTGGAGGATCTGCACCAGCTTTTGGAGCAGACCGCCGGAAAGGGCATTCAGGTGTACACCCATTGCGAAATGCTGCCCGCCCACGGGTACCCCAAATTAAAGCAGTACTCCCATCTGGCCGGCAACTTCGGCACCGCCTGGCAGAACCAGCAGCAGGAGTTCGATGCACTGCCCGCCCCGATTCTATTCACGACCAACTGCCTGATGCCGCCCCGGCCCAGCTACGCCGACCGGGTGTACACCACCTCGGTGGTGGGCTACAAGGGACTGCGGCACATCGCCGCGGACGAGCAGGGCCGCAAGGATTTCACCCCGCTGATCGAGCAGGCCCTTGCTCTGGGCGGCTACGACACCGACCAAAGCATGAGCGGTATCAACGGCGGGCACATGCTCACCACCGGCTTTGCCCGGGCGGCCGTGCTTCGTCAGGCCCCACAGCTGCTGGAGGCCATTCGCAGCGGTGCCGTAAAGCACATCTTTCTGGTGGGCGGCTGTGACGGCGCGCACCCCGGGCGCAACTACTACACGGAATTTGTAAAGCGCACCCCGATGGACTCGCTGGTTCTGACGCTGGCCTGTGGCAAATACCGTTTCAACGATCTGGATCTGGGCGAAATCGGCGGCATTCCCCGCATTCTGGATGTGGGCCAGTGCAACGATGCATACAGCGCCGTCCAGATCGCCCTGGCCCTGGCGGAGGCCTTTGGCTGCACCATCAACGAGCTGCCTCTTACGCTGGTGCTCTCCTGGTACGAGCAGAAGGCCGTCTGCATTCTGCTGACCTTGCTGGCGCTGGGCGTCAAAAACATTTACCTCGGCCCCACCCTTCCGGCCTTTTTGTCCGAAACCGTGGTGCAAACGCTGGTGGAGGCTTACAACCTGCAGCCCATCACCGACCCGCAGCAGGATCTGGACGCCATTCTGCACCGGGGCTGAGGGCCATATTCCTCAAAAGCGCGCAAAAGCTCCGGAGAACCATCCGAATGGACCGTTCTCCGGAGCTTTTTTGATTGTTTTGCGTCTTGCCGTCCGGCCGCTTACTCGCGGCGGATGGCTTCCAGTGCGCTGATTTTTACCGCCCGGTTGGCCGGAACCACACCGGACACCAGACCCACCAGCGTCGAGAACGCCAGCGCGGCCAGCACCAGCCACAGCGGAATGATGGAGATCTGCCCGCCGGAGGCACCCAGCGAACCGAAGGCATCCAGCAGCCCCGAGGACATTCCGTCGCCGCTCATCATCATCGAACTGACGTTGTTCAGGATGAACGAGAGCAGGTAGCTGAAGGCCACGCCCACAATGCCGCCCAGCAGGCCGATGGCACCGGCCTCAAACAGGAACATCGTGCGGATGTTGTTCAGCTCACAGCCCAGCACCTTCATCACGCCGATTTCCTTCGTGCGCTCGTAGATGGCCATGGTCATGGTGTTGGCAATGTTCAGCGCCGCCACCAGCAGGGCCACCGCCGCCGTGCCGCCCAGAATCATCTGGCTCTTGGCCACCTGTGCCTGCATATCCTCGCGGATCTGCGTCATGGAATAGGTCTCGTAGCCCTGATCCTTGATCCAGCTTTCCACGGCGGACACGTTGTCCACCTCGTCCACCTTCACGTAGACTTCCTGATAGCCGTTGTCCTTCTCCTGCATCATAACGCCGTTGGAGATCATAAAGCTCTGGCTCTGGCGTTTTTTGCTGCCGGAAAGCTTCTGGTAGGCCTCTTCCAGCATCTTCATGTCGGACAGGCGCAGCACCATGCCGCTGTCGGTAAAATAATGTTTGCTGTAATCGCTGACGAAGGTGCCCACCACCACCAGGTCATAGTCCTGGGTCTTTTCCTTGCCGTTGTTGTCGGTGTAGGAAAGGCGCAGGGTCATCTTGTCCTTGTTCACATCCACAAAGGGCTGTACCAGGTTGCCGTTAGCGTCCGTCTGCCCCTGATAGATCTGCCGCTTGCCGCTGTTGTAGCTCTTGCGGGTATCCTCAAAGTTGTAGGCAAAGTTTTCGCCCACCATGACCGGAATTTTATTTTTGCCAAGGCTCATGTCACTGGTAAAAAAGGTACCATCCGCCAGGTCAAAGCCCATCTTTTCCAGTGCATCCGGGTCGGCGCCGTAGCACTGCCACACGCCGGTTTCGTAGCGGCCGTTTTTGCCGGAAAGAATCGTGCCGTTCAGGTCGTTGGGCTGATAACAGGGCGTGACCGCCACCACATGATCCAGCGAGCGGATCTGATTCAGCATCTCGTCGTTCAAAGCCGGGGTTTCCGTTGCGCCATAGGCATAGTTGTAGATCTGAATCTGGGTCAGGTCGCCCCAACTGGCCAGCATGGCCTCGTTGTTTACGTTGGTGGCAATTCCCAGGCTGATCATCACCACAATGGCGCAGGTGCCCACCACCACACCAATGATGGTCAGGGCCGTGCGGCCCTTGCGGCGGCGAAGGTTGTCTGTGCTGAGCCGCAGCAGATCAGATATCTTCATCCTCGTCCTCCAGTGTTCCCAGCGCCTTTTCCTTGCGCTTTTTGCGGACAAACACCACCACACCGGCAACCACAACAACCACGGCCACGCCGATGAGCGCCTTTGCCCAGATGGGCAGGCCGGTCTTTTCCGGCTCCACCATGCCCGGGTCGAAATCGTTCATGCCGTCATCGTAAGAGGGCATTTCCTGCACGTCGCAGGAGAAGTCCTTGGTCATGGTCTTGACGTTGCCCTGATCGTCCTCATAGCTCAGGGTGATGGTGCCCTTCAGCGTACCGGTGTTGTTGGCCTGCACGTTGAAATCCACCGAGTTTTCGGTGCCGGCGGCAATGTTGCCCAGATACTGGCTCTGGCCGGGGTTGGCGATGTTCTCGCCGCTGATCTCCGCCGAGAGGTTGTTGATGGAGCTTTTGCCCTTGTTGACAAACGTCAGGGACACATAGCCTTCCTCGCCCAGATACATGGTCTCGGGGGCTTCCAGATTGGTCAGCTCAAAGCGCTCAGGCTGCACCACGGGAACGGTCACGTTGGTGGAAGAGGACACGGCCGCGCCGGTGTCCTTGCCCACCGCCGAGAGGGAGACCCCCACGGTGGCCACGCCGCCGGTGAAGTTTGCGCCCGGCAGCAGCTGGAAGCTGACGCTGGTGCTGCTTCCGGCCGCCATGCTGCCCACATAGGCGGTGCTGTTTCCGCTGGCCAGGGTCACGCCTTCCGGCAGCGCCAGAGTAACCAGCAGGTCGGTCAGGGCTTCATCGCCGGAGGTGCTCAGGATGTCCAGCGTCAGGGTGCACTCGTTGCCCGCCAGAGCAGTGCCTGCGGCCGCGCCCTGGGCCGAAGTGGTGATCTTGTTGCCGCGCACCAGAATGGAAGGGGTGCGGCTGTTGTCCTTGGTGGTGGTAACGCACTGCCCCATGGCGTGGCTCACGCTGCCCTGGGCCAGCGTCGAACCCACATAAGAAATGTCCACATTAAAATTGTTGTCGCCGCCGTTGTAGATCACATCCCGGAACAGCAGCACATAACGGCCTTCTTCCGTATCAACCTGGCTCACCTCAGCCAGACCGGTGTAAGTAAACGCGGCGGTGTTCACACGGGCCGCAATGTGTTTGGCCTGAAGGCTGGTGCCCACAATGGACGGGTCCACAACGCTGAGAACCACATTCACACGGTCGCCCTTTTCCACCTTGGTCACTTCACCGCCCGCCGAATTGGTCAGGGCATACGCCGTCAGATACGGGGCTGCCGCCGTAGGCGGCGCCGGTGTGGGGTCCGGTTCAGCCGTAGGCTCCACCGTGGGAGCGGGAGACGGTGTATCGCCGCTGCCCTCCCCTTCCGCAAAAGCCGTCATGCTCAGCAGCATGGCCAGGCTGGTCACCGCGGCAAGCAGCCGGCCCAGAGTTTTCATCCGTTTGTTCATGCGTCCATTCTCCTTACTTTGCATTGCGTTTTATCTTAATTGGGTTCTTAAAAAGATGCTTGCTGTGTCGGGCCTGTTTTTTGCCGCTGTCCTCTTTTTCATGGGCCAGTGCATCGGCCACATCCAGATCGTCCAGCTGATCCACCCCGAGGGCGGCCCGGCCCGCGGCCTTTTCTTCTTCGGTCAGCACACGGTCGCTCTGCACATTGCCGTCCGAAATGGTCACCACCCGGTCGGCACAGCCTGCCAGCTCCCGCTCGTGGGTCACCATTACAAAAGTAATGCCGTTTTCCTTGGCCATTTTCAGGATACGCCCCAGCACCTTCCGGGTGGTCACCGTATCCAGGTTGCCGGTGGGCTCATCGGCAAAAATCACCTTGGGCTTGCACACAAACGCCCGGGCAATGCCCACGCGCTGCTGCTGGCCGCCGCTCATTTCCGTGGGGCGATGGTCTGCACGGGAGGCAAGCCCCATGCGGGCCAGCTCGGCCTTGGCCAGCTCCAGCCGCGTTTTTCGGTCCACGCCCTGAAACATCAGCGGCAGGGCCACATTTTCGGCCGCCGTCATGCTGCCCAGCAGGTTGTAGCTTTGAAAAATGAACCCCAGATGCGCCTGGCGGAATTTTGCCAGAGAGTTTTCGTCCATCTCGCTGATGCAGTGCTTGCCGATAAACACCTGGCCGCGGGTCGGCTTTTCCAGGCCCGCCAGCTGGTTCAGCAGCGTGGATTTGCCGCTGCCGGAAGCACCGACGATGCAGCAGAACTCCCCCGGCTCAATGGCCAGCGAAACATCGTTCAGGGCCACCACTTTCTCTTTGCCCACGCGGTACACCTTGCGCAGGTGCTCCACCCGGATAATGGGCGCCATAGAACCACCTCACTTACTTGATTTGCAAACGCCCCACCATTCCGTGCATCCAGCCGGAGGCCGAGGATTTGAACACCCAATAATACAATATCGCAAACACTTCGCGGAAATAACAGGGCAGCACAGCCGAGGCGTTGATGGATGCAGGCAGCTTGTCCACATCCGTAAACCCTGCCATGGCTGCATATTTGCCCGCCCGATAGCAATGAAATGCGTTGGTTACCAGCACCACCGGGTCGCTGGCAGAAACTCCCCGCTCCGCCAGAAGCGGCCGGGAAAAGGCGAAGTTCTCTTCGGTGGAGGTACTGGCGCATTCCGCCAGAACCCGTTCTTCCGGCACACCCTTTTCCACCAGATACTGCTTCATGGCGCGGCCTTCCGGAATGGTCTCGCCGGGGCCCTGCCCGCCGGTGACCACCAGCAGCGTCTCCGGATGGTCCTGCCAATACGCATACGCCGCATCCAGCCGGCATTTCAGCAGGCTGGTAATGCGCTCGCCCCGCAGGCCGGCCCCCAGCACGATCACTGCCTTCTTTTCGCCCTTCGGCTGGTCGGAATACCCGCTGACCACCACAAAGGCAAGCAGGCACACAAACACGGCCATGCCGCAGCCAAACAGAATGGCCAGCACCCGCCCCACCCCGTGGGAACAAAACCGGTGAATGGGTTCGTGCCAGATGGCATACACCAGCAGCCCGGCGGCCAGCCCATCGGTGAGCCATACGCCCAGGTTGCCGTTTGTGCCCCGCACATGGCGCACCACGCAGGAGGCACACAGTGCCAGCGCCGCACACCAGACAAGCGCCAAAAACAAGGAATGCTTCATCATGTACTTTTTCATCTCACATACGCTTGTGCAGGGGCCGCACCGCATCAAAAAAGGGGGCAGGCGCCGGGGCCGGACCAACCGCCGGAATGTTTTTTGCCCGGCATCCGCCTCAGCGCCCGCCCCTGGCTGCTTTTGAAGTCTCTCTATGTCAAGATACTCCACTATTAATAGAACGGGTCCGCTTGCACAATTATTTCAAAATTTTCAAAATTATTTCTTACTTTTTATATATTTTCGCTGTTTCAACCTTTTTTCTTCTCACCGGTGCGCGGCTGATAGTACATATACACCTGGCAGGGAATCATGCCGTTGTACAGCTTGCGGCGGCGGGCCGCCTTTTTGCCGAAGTGCCGCTCAAAGTCCGCGTCCGCCGTAATGACGTACAGGCCCTGCCCGGGGTTCTGCTCCCAGCGGCTTCCCAGAACACCGGCCAGCTTGGCCGCCGTTTCCAGGTCGCCCAGGCGCTCGCCGTAGGGCGGGTTCGTCAGCACCGTGGCGGCAGCGTCCGGCACAAAGTCCGCCACGTCCGCCACCTCAAAATGGCAGCGCTCGCCCACGCCCGCCAGCTTGGCATTCTGCGTGGCCAGCTCGACGGCGGCGGGGTCAATGTCCCAGCCGCGGCCCTCAAAGGCAGCGTCCATGCGCACCTCGCTCAGCGCCTTCTCCCGCTGCTCGGCCCAAACCTTCTGGGGAATAAAGCCGTAATGCTCCGCGCAGAACCGGCGGCGCAGGCCGGGGGCGATGTTCATGGCTTTCTGGGCCGCCTCGATCACCATCGTGCCGCTGCCGCAGAAGGGGTCCTGCACCAGCGTATCACGGCGCACGCGGCCCAGGTCCGCAATGGCAGCCGCCAGCGTCTCCTTGATGGGGGCGCCGGTGGCGTTGCGGCGGTAGCCCCGCTTGTGCAGGCCGTCGCCGGAGGTATCCAGCATGATCTCCACCCGGTTTTTGCGAATGGAGAACCGCAGCTTGTACAGCGCGCCGGTTTCGGGCAGAGTGAGCACCTTGTGGCCCTTTTTCAGCCGCTCGACCACGGCCTTTTTCACGATTTTCTGGCAGGCCGGAACGCTGGAAAGAATGCTGGACAGGCTGGAGCCCTTTACCGGGAACTGGGCATCGGCGGGCAGCAGGTCTTCCCACGGAATGGAATACACCCCGTCAAACAGCTCGTCAAAGGTGGTGGCGGTGTAGCTTTTCAGCAGCAGCAGCACCCGCTCGGCGCAGCGCAGGTTCAGGTTTGCCGCCGCAATGATCTCCGGCCCGCCGGTGAATGCAATGCGGCCGTCGGTAACCTGCACATCTTCCGCGCCGATGCGCCGCACCTCAAAGGCAGCGGTGGACTCGGTGCCGAAATAGCAGGGGGCAATCAGATGATACTTCACGTTTCTTTTCCTCTCTGGGTCTCAAATTCATGGCGCTGCGCCGGGAAAAGCCCCGCCGCGGCAGCCGTTTTTCTTTCTTTTAGCCGCGGTTCGTGCACAAATGCAGCATCTGCACACGCCGCCAAAACACAAAAGCAGCCGCTGGGGGTGGCCCCGGGCGGCTGTTGCATCGGTATGCTTACCGCTTGCGGGAATACCCCCCGCCGCGGCGGTTTTCCGTGACACGTTTCAGGTCAGAGATTTTCTCCTCGCTCTGGCTCTTAAAGCGGGCCATCATGTCCTCAAAGCTCATATCGCCCTGGGGCTGGCTGCGCTTGGGCTGCCACACCCGGCCGCCATCGGCCCGCTGGGGGCGGCTGCCGCCCGGGCGGCCCTGCCCGCCGGCCCGGCCGCCCTGCTGGGGCCGGGGCGCACGGGGCTGCTGGGGCAGCGTGCGCTTGATGGAGAGGGCGATCTTGCCGTCCTCCGCAATGTTGATGACCTTCACCTTGACCGTCTGGCCTTCTTCCAGCACGGTGGAAAGATCCTGAATGAACTCGTTGGACACCTCGGAAATGTGCACCATTCCCGTTTTGCCCTCGGGCAGGGCCACAAATGCGCCAAACTTCTTAACGCCGGTGACCTTACCTTCTAAAATGCTACCTACCTCAAACTGCAATGCACGAAACCCCTTTTTGTCGTGTGTGAACTCCTTCGGCCCGCAAACGGGCAATCGCCCGGCCGAAGGGTGCGGTCACTTCCCGCTGATGTCGTAAAAAATCCGCTCACTGGGGCGGGCATAGCCCAGGTCATCCCGGGCCGCCCGCTCAATGATGGCGTCATCGTTTCCGCTGCCGTCGCCGATCAGCCGCTGCAGCTCTTCGTTTTCCTGCTGCTTCTGCGTAACCTGCTCCTGCACATCGCTCAGTTCCTGCCGCTTGGCCGTGATCTGCACCTGGTTGTAGATCAGTGTTCCCACCAGATACACCGCGAGCATCGCGATCAGCCCTTTGCTCAGCGTGCCGGAAAGGCCGGCGCGCCGCTTTTTCTGTGCTTTTTTCACGCAGGCCACCTCCTTCGCCGCCGTGACGTTCAGCTTCTCCGCCTTATGACTTATTTAGAATTATACAATACCTTGGCGTTTTTTTGCAACTGTTTTGTGCGCCGAGCCTGGGCTTTTTTCTGTTTTTTCTCATGATGGGCCCTGCGCGCACCTTCGGCCATCCGCCGCACCGGCCAGCCCACCGCCAGCGCCAGCAGGGCCGCCGGGCGGGTCAGCAGCCACTTGAGCCACCCCTCCAGCGTGCGGGTGGCCGGGGCCAGCACGCCGAAATAGCCTGCGTCCCCCGCCAGCAAAGCCGCCGCCATATACCAGCGCACCGTGCCCGCCCGGCTGCGGGAGGCCGAAAAGCTGCACAGCAGCACGGCCGCCAGGCAGAACGCTCCCAGGTCTGCCGCAAAGCAGGCTGCCCTGCGGTCGCCTAGAAGAAACCGCGCCAGATCGTACAGCGCCCCCAGCAAAAAGCCCAGCCCAAGGCAGCAAAGTGCATCCGCCGCCAGCGCGGGCGCTGCCTGTGCCGCCGCCATGCCGGCTCACCGCACAAGCCGCCTGAAAAATCCGGCCGGGCTTTCCTTCAGATCCGCATACTGGATGGACTCAATTTTTCCTGCGATCTTCACCTCGCCGGTCTGAATGGACAGCTCGCTCACCTGAAGTTCCCGGCCGCCCACCACAAGGCTGCCCTGCTGGGTCTCCAGTGTGGCGCTGTATTCGTCGTAGCTGACGATGCGGGTAATTCCGGTGGCCGTCATGGCGCGCCGGTCCTCCAGAATCAGATTGTGATGCCCCTGCGAGGCAGCTGCCTCCTGCACCGGGGCCGGGTACACCGTTTGGGCCATATCCTGCACCTTTCGTCCCACCGGGCGCGCGTCGTTTGTTCCGCTGTGGGGAGCAAACGCGCGCGGTTCCGTGTTTTACCCTCTGGGTGCTTCTTCCGATCTCGCCGGAACGCCCCAGAGCCTTTGCTGCAGGATATGCCGGCTCGCCATCGGATAGACCGCGGGCCGGGTGATTCGCCTGGTGCTGCCCTTATTCGATCACCTCATACATCTCCCGCGCCACGTCCTTCCGGTCCGGGCCTTCGGCGGCCAGCACGCGCACCTTCACCGGCTTGTTGCCGAAGGTGATCTCGATCACATCGCCCACCTTCACCGCATAGCTGGCCTTTACGGCCTTTCCGTTCACCAGAATGCGGCCGGCATCGGCCACATCGTTGGCTACAGTGCGCCGCTTGATCAGGCGGCTTACCTTCAGATACTTATCAATTCTCATGGGTGTTTCCCTCCATATCCCGGGGTTCAAATCGGTAAGAAAAAGGGCGCTGCCCCATCAAAGGCAGCACCCCATCCGGCGCGGCACAGGCAGCCAGCGACGTTTCGCCCTGCTGCCCCTGCTCTCGCCCGGCTGACATTTCAGCGTAAGGCCGTCTTACTTGTTCACGGCGTCCTTCAGGGCCTTGTTTGCCTTGAAGGCGGGCACGGTGGCGGCGGCAATCTCGATGGGCTGCTTGGTGCGGGGGTCACGGCCGGTACGGGCAGCACGCTCGCGGGTCTCAAAGGTGCCAAAACCGGCCAGGGCGATCTTCTCACCATCCGCCAGCGCAGCGGTGATCACTTCCAGGGTGGTGTTGACGGCCTTCTCGGCGTCCTTCTTGCTCATATCAGCCTGAGCGGCCACTTTCGCAATCAAATCAGCTTTCGTCATTTTTTCTTACCTCCAAATTTCTATCAGCACAGAGCGTCTGCTCTGTTGACGGCGTGGTTTCCTCTGCTTGTTTCACAAAACGCTGGGTGGCGCGGGTCAGCGCCAGTTCCGGGTCGACCCCGGCCAGGCGGCAGTAGGCGGTCAGGGCAAGCAGTGCGTCGCCCGCCTGGGCCTCCCGCTCTGCCGGGGAAGCTTCGTCCCCCGCCAGCAGCTGCCGAACCTGCTCCTGCGCCTCATGGCGGGCGGCGGCTTCATCCGCCGGGCCAAGGCCGTAGCGGGCAGCCCGCTTCAGGGTTTTGCCCGCCCGCATCAGGGCCGGCAGTGTGGCCGGAACGCTCTCCAGCTCATCCGTCAGGCTCGCCCGCCCTTTTTCCCGGTTTTTCAGTTCGTCCCAGGTGGAAAGCCCGGGCGCCGCCTGGCCCGCAAACACGTGCGGGTGCCGGTAAATCAGCTTGCGGCACACCCCGGTGCACACATCTTCCAGCGTAAAACGGCCCTGTTCCTCTTCCATTGCAGTGTGCAGCGCCACCTGCATCAGGATGTCGCCCAGCTCCTCGCAGAGAAGACTGCTGTCTGCCAGGTCAATGGCCTCCAGCACCTCACAGGTCTCTTCCAGAAAATTCATGCGGATGGACTGGTGCGTCTGCACACTGTCCCAGGAGCAGCCGCCCACCGGGCGGCGCAGCAGGCGGATGATCTCCATCAGATCGTCCATTCCAAAGCGCTCTTTCCCGGTCAGCTCCATGTTGTGCTCCCTTTCCATAAGGCCCGCGGCCGCCTGTAATCTGGCCCCGGCCCTGCTTCAAACGCCCGCATTTCCATGCGAAGCTGTGTCTCATTCTATCTCAGATTTGACGGCTTTGCAAGTATTTTAGTCATTTTCGGCACAAAATCTTTGCTTTGCCCCCTGTTTTTTTGCCGCCCGGGGAATTTGCATACAAAAAACGGCCCTGCCGGACCGGGAATTTCCCGCAGGCAGGGTCGTTTTTCAATGTGTTGTTTTCGGCACTCAGCAGCCCAGATACGCCTTGCGCACCTCGATGTTGTTGGCCAGCTCGGTGGCGTCGCCCTCCATCTTCACGCAGCCGGTCTCCAGCACATACGCCCGATGGGCGATTTCCAGTGCCATTTTGGCGTTCTGCTCCACCAGAAGCACGGTCACGCCGTCCCGGTTCACGTCCCGGATGATGCGGAAGATCTCCTTCACCAGAAGGGGCGACAGGCCCATGCTGGGCTCGTCCAGCAGCAGCATCTTCGGCTTGCACATCAGCGCACGGCCGATGGCCAGCATCTGCTGCTCGCCGCCGGACAGGGTGCCCGCCGGCTGGTTGCGCCGCTCTTTCAGGCGGGGCAGCAGCTCAAAAATTCGGTCGTAATCGTCCTGAATGGCCTCTTTTCCGTCGTTGCGGATGTAGGCGCCCAGGGTCAGGTTCTGCTGCACGGTCAGGCCGCTGAACACGCGGCGGCCCTCCGGCACCTGAGACAGGCCCAGCCGGATGATCTTATGGGCCTCCATCTTCTGGATGGGCTGGCCGCAGTAGATGATCTCGCCGTTCTTGGGCCGCAGCAGACCCGAAATCGCATGCATGGTGGTGGTTTTGCCCGCGCCGTTGGCGCCGATCAGCGTCACGATCTCGCCCTCGTTTACGTGGAACGACACGTTCTTGATGGCGTGGATGGAACCGTAATATACGTCAATGTTCTTGACCGAAAGCATTTCTCCCATGGTCAGTCACCTCCCAGATAGGCCGCAATGACCTTGGGGTTATTGCGCACCGCATCGCCTGTGCCCTGTGCCAGCTCACGGCCGTAGTTCAGCACCGTGATGTACTCGCAGATGCCCATCACAAAGTTCATATCGTGCTCAATGAGCAGCACGGCGATGCCAAAGGTATCCCGCACAAACTTGATGGTGTTCATCAGCTCAGCCGTCTCGTTGGGGTTCATGCCCGCGGCCGGCTCGTCCAGCAGCAGCAGCTTCGGATTGGTGGCCAGCGCCCGGGCGATCTCCAGCTTGCGCTGCTTGCCGTAGGGCAGGCTGGACGCCTTGAGCTTGGCTTCCTTGTCCAGATCGAAGATCTTCAGCAGCTTCATGGCCTGCTTGTTCATCTCACGCTCCTTCGTGTAGAAGGAGGGCAGACGGAGCACGCCGGTCCACATGGGGTAGCGCACCTGATTGTGCAGGCCCACTTTTACGTTGTCCAGCACGGTCAGGTCGTTGAACAGACGGATGTTCTGGAAGGTACGGGCAATGCCGGCCTGGTTGATGGTGGCCGGCGGCAGGCCGGTGATGTTCTTGCCGTCCAGGATGATGTCCCCTTCCGTGGGCTTGTACACACCGGTGAGCATGTTGAACACGGTGGTTTTGCCCGCACCGTTGGGGCCGATCAGGCCATACAGCTGGCCCTTTTCAATTTTCAGGTCCAGCTGAGAGACCGCCTGCAGGCCGCCGAACGCAATGCCCAGGTTTGAAACTTCAAGCAGTGCCATGGCTTAGCCCTCCTTCTTTTCTTTGCCAAACTTTTCCCGCAGCTTTTCGCTCATCTGCTCACGCCACTGGATCATGGCCGGGGCAGAGTTGAAGAGCATCATCAGGATCAGCACAATGGCGTAGATAAGCATCCGGTAATCGTTCAGGCTGCGCAGCAGCTCCGGCAGCACGGTAAGCAGCGCCGCCGCGAGGATGGAGCCCAGCATATTGCCCATGCCGCCCAGCACCACGAACACCAGAATCAGGATGGAGGTGTTGAAGTCAAACTTGGTGGCAATGATGGCGTTCTGGGCCTGGCCGTACAGGGCGCCGCCTGCGCCGGCAATGGCCGCAGAGATGACGAAGGCCATCAGCTTGTACTTGGTCACATTGATGCCCACGCTTTCCGCGGCGATGCGGTTGTCCCGCAGGGCCATAATGGCGCGGCCGGCCCGGCTGTTCACCAGATTGAAGATCACGAACAGCGCAATGAGGATGAGGATGAAGCCGGCGGCAAACGTGGCCGTCTTTTTAATGCCGGGCACGCCCATGGGGCCGCTGAGGATCATGCGGCCGCCATCGCCCAGCACAATGGTGTTGTTCAGAAAGCTGGCGTGCAGGCCGTTCGCATCCATGCCAATGTACAGGTTGTTCACGATGGATTTGATGATCTCGCCGAAGGCCAGCGTAACAATGGCCAGATAGTCGCCGTTCAGGCGCAGAACGGGAATGCCGATGAGCACGCCCACAATGGCCGCCAGCACGGCGCCCACCAGAACGGCCACGGTCAGCCGCAGCGCGGAAGAAGGCACGGAATCCTGCATGGCCGAGGCCGTGACCGCGCCCGCGAAGGCGCCGACGCTCATAAAGCCCGCATGGCCCAGGCTCAACTCGCCCAGAATGCCCACGGTCAGGTTCAGGGAAAGCGCCATCAGCACGTAGGCGCAGATGGGCACCAGCTGGCCCTTCATGGTGGAGGACAGCACCCCGGCGCTGCCCAGAGCCTGGAACAGCACGAAGGCCGCCACCACCACGGCATAGGTGATCACATTGGTGCGCAATGTTTTATTGGTACGCAAACTTCTCATAGTTCCACCTTACACTTTCTCGCGGATCTGCTTACCCAGCAGACCGGTGGGCCGCACCAGCAGCACAACAATCAGCACCGCGAACACAATGGCATCCGACAGCTGGGTGGAGATGTACGCCTTGGCGAAAATCTCGATCACGCCCAGCAGAACGCCGCCCAGCAGTGCGCCGGGGATGGAACCGATGCCGCCGAACACCGCCGCGGTGAATGCCTTGATGCCGGGCATGGAGCCGGTGGTGGGCACCAGGGTGGGATAGGCCGAGCACAGCAGCACGCCCGCAATGGCAGCCAGGGCCGAACCGATGGCAAAGGTGAGGGAGATGGTGGTGTTCACGTTGATGCCCATCAGCTGCGCCGCACCCTTATCCTCCGAGCAGGCCTGAATGGCCTGGCCCATCTTGGTGTGCTCGGTAAACCAGGTGAGCACCAGCATGATGACCACGCACACCGCAATGGTGATCAGGGTGGCATACGAAACGCTCAGCTGGCCGCCCGCGAACTGAATGCCGCTTTTCACGGTCTCGGTGCCGTCGGCGTTCTGCTGGGTGACCACCAGGAAGGACGGGAAGATTTTGGGGTTGGAAGTCCACAGCAGCTGGGCCGCGTTCTGCAAAAAGTAGCTCACGCCGATGGCGGTGATCAGCACGGCCAGCGAAGGCGCAGAGCGCAGCGGCTTGTAAGCCAGCCGCTCAATCACCATGCCGAGCACGGTGCACACCACCATAGCCAGCAGCACGCCCACAATGGGCGGCAGCCCAAAGGTGGACACCGCAAAGAAGCAGATGTACGCGCCCACCATAATAATGTCGCCGTGGGCAAAGTTCAGCATTTTTGCAATGCCGTATACCATGGTATAGCCCAGGGCGATGATGGCGTACACACTGCCCAGGCTGATGCCGTTGATCAGGTGGTTCAGGAAGGTAAGCACAAATACACACCTCAATTTCTGTCTGGGGCCCGAAGGCTCATTCCGGGCGTTCCGCAGCGGAACCCGCAAGGACCGGGATCAGCCCCTGTTTGTGATTTCCGCACAAAGCCATGCGCTTTGGCAGGGCGATCGGCCACAAGGCCGGAATGCAAAAGAAGGGCTGCCGGAACCCGGCAGCCCTTCGGGGCCTTGAATTCAATTCAGCAGCCCTTGCAAACGCAGGGTAACGATGCTGTCGGTGACTTAGTCCATGCCGACGTAAGCGCCGTTCTCGATCACCATGCCCTTGGGGCTCTTGGTCACTTCGCCGCTGGTGCTCCAGGTCATGCCCTCGCCGGTCAGGCCGTCAAACACGAAGTTGGGAGAGGTGAACTGAGCGATCAGGGCATCGCACATATCGCTGGCAGAGGCATCCGCAGCCACGCCGGACTCGGTCAGAGCCTGGTAGATGGCGTACACGCAGTCGTAAGCGTCCGCTGCAAACTGGTTGGGGGTCTCGCCGTACTTCTCGTTGTACTTGCTTACAAAGCTCTTGGTCTTTTCATCCTGAGCATCGGCGTTGAAGGGGGTCAGCAGAATGACGCCCTCAGCCAGAGACTTGTCGAAGCCGTCCAGGGTCAGGATGCCGTCCATGCCGTCCACGCCGAAGAACTTGGGCGCATAGCCGATGTTGTTGGCCTGGGTCAGGATCAGAGAAGCCGCATCGTAGTACATGGGCAGGAACAGCAGATCGGCGCCGCTGTTCTTGGCATCGTTGATCTGCACGGAGAAGTCGGTCTGGCTGTCAGAGGTGAAGGTGGTGGTGGAAACCACGTCCAGACCCAGCTCCTGAGCCTTGCTCATGAAGCTGTTGTAAATGCCGGTGGAGTACACGTCATCGTTCTTGTAAATGATGGCGATCTTGGTGCCCAGGTTCTTCTCGCTGATGTACTGCGCAGAAGCGGAGCCCTGGTTGGGATCCATGAAGCACATCTGGAAGGCATTGTCCTTGCGGGGCACGTCGATGGTGCCGGTCAGGGGGTTGGCCACGCCGCCCAGAACGTCGGTGCTGGAAGCGGAGGGGGTCAGCAGGAAGATGTGGTCGCCGTTGCTCTCAGCAGAGGTGGCAACACAGGGGGTGGAAGTAACGGAGCCCAGAAACACCTGCATACCCCAGTCCTTCAGGGTGTTGTAGGCGTTGACGGCCTTCTCGGCGTCGTGGGTGTCGTCCTCATACTTCAGGTCGAACTGCAGGCCGCCCAGAGCGTTGATCTCCTCAACGGCGATCTCAGCACCGCGCTTGGCCGCGTTGCCGTAAATGGCTGCGCCGCCGGTCAGAGGGCCGGTGCCGCCGATTTTGACGGCGCCCTCAGCAGCGGTGCTGCTGGAAGCGTCACCGGCTTCCGAAGAAGTCGCAGAACTGCTGCTGCCGCCGCAGGCCACCATGCTGAACGCCATGGCCAGGGCAAGACCCATACAGATCACTTTTTTCATTGTAGTTTCCTCCTTGATGGTTAACCCGCATCTTCAAGGCGCTCCGGCCGATGCCGCCGTGCGTCTGACCCGGCCGCCCTCTTCTTCGCGCCTTTTCTTTGAAGATGTGATGGCTTTTATTATACTGGTTTCCATTTCCTCCTGCAATAGAACATTTCACCATAGATTTCTCTCATTTTTACCCGTTTTCCGCCACTATCCACAGAAATTTTTATATTTTTTGGATAGTTGCGCCAAAATGTGTTTCCACGGCGTACACACCCGTTTCTCAACCAGTTTCACCTGCCCTGTTTTCCCGCAAAGGCCCTCCCCTTCCGCACCGCCCCGGGCAAAATATTCTCCCCCACCGCATTGCAAATGCCGGAAGATTCTGACATAATAGGTTCATATCGTTTTGTTCTGCCGCAGCCCGGCAGTGAGGAGACGCCGCGCGGGGCCTTCCCCGCACGATGTACCGGGCAGCGGCTGTTTCACTAATGTAATGGGGGCGTTTGTTTTGAAACTTTTGGAAGATCGTATCCGCAAAGAAGGCCAGGTTCGGGCCGGCAACGTATTAAAGGTGGACTGTTTTTTGAACCACCAGCTGGATGTGCGCCTGCTGGACGCCATCGGTGCAGAATTTTACCGTCAGTTCAAGGATGCCGGCATCAACAAGATCCTGACCATCGAGGCCTCCGGCATTGCCATTGCCTGCATGACGGCCCGTTACTTTGATGTGCCTGTGGTGTTCGCCAAGAAGGCCAAGAGCAAGAACCTGGACGGCGATGTGTACACCTCCGTGGTGCATTCCTACACCTACGGCCGCGATTACAACATCACCCTGGCCCAGAAATTCCTCGGCCCTGAGGATCGGGTGCTGATCGTGGACGATTTTCTGGCCGTGGGCAAGGCCATGAGCGGTCTGCTGGATGTGTGCCAGCAGGCTGGCGCCCAGGTGGGCGGCATCGGCATTGCCATTGAGAAGGGCTTCCAGTCCGGCGGCGCTGCCCTGCGGGCGGCGGGCTACCGGCTGTCCAGCCTGGCCATTGTGGACGCTATGAATGAGGAAACCGGCGAGATTACGTTCCGTCCTCAGGAGGATTGAGCGGCAGTTCCCCGGCTTTGCGCACCGTATAAAAAGCAGAAGCGGCAGGTCCCACCGGATCTGCCGCTTCTGCTTTTGTTGTTTGTTGTTTTCTGCTGCGAGTGCGCCGCCCAATCGTTGAGGCTGCAAGCCTGGCCAGACGCGCCCTGTCACAGCGCCCCCCTGCGCTTATGCTGCTTATAATACTATTATAAAATAATATCGCAAGAAACATATGATGCATGCCGATGCATCTCAGCGCAGCGAATGACTCAGGTGAACGGATTCTTCCCCTCGTCCACCGGCTCCCGCAGGGCACGAATCACCGGCAGCGGATCCAGCCTGTACAGCGCATAGCCCAGCCCAAGGGCAGCGCCGGACGCTCCCCCGCCCAAAAAGTCGTGTCCGCCTTCAAACAGCAGCCCCGCCGCCAGCAGGCAGCCGCCCATCCACAGCAGGTAGCGCAGAAGAACCCGGCCTCTGGCCTCCAGCACTTCCCGCTTGTGCCGGTTGACCGCCCGGGCGTATTGCAGCGCTTGGCCGTCCAGCCCGTGCAGACGCTCCAGCGTTTCCCAGCTTTTGCGGGCGGGCGCGATCATCAGGGGGAATGGGGCCAGATTTTCAAAGTTTTCCGTGGCCGCCTGCAACGTCAGCCGATACAGGCGAACCTCGTCGGGCTGCTGGTTCATCAAAGGGGTCAGCAGCTCGACCACCTCTTGCCAGTTTCCGGCCCGCAGATGGCGCACCGCACGGTCAACGTCCTGGTCGAACCGGCGAAGCTGCTCTTCCTGTGCAGGGTCCGCCACCGGCCAGCCGCAGCAGTCGCACTCCCGCCGCATCCGGCTCCGGTTGTAATGGCAGGCCGGGCAGCCGCATTGCGGGCACCGCCAATCGCTCATCCTGTCACCTTCTCTCTGTTCTCCGGCTTTGGTTCATCCGCGGCGGGGCGGTTTTGCGGGCAGCGGCGGCACCGGTTTGTTCCGGGGTACCGGGTCGGCCGCCGGGGCAGGCTCCGGGCGGTACGGCGCACACAGCACCGGCGAAGGCTCCGCCGCCTGCTGGGCATACCCGTCGTCCGTGCATTCCGTCCGGTCATCCGCCGCCGGTTCCTCCGGCTCCAGCCAATCCAGCGGCTGCACGACAGGCAGCTCACTGTGGGCAGTGGCTGCCGCCATCGGGATCAGCACCCCAAGAATGGCCAGCGTCATCGCCGCCAGAGCAAAGCCCGCCGTGCGCAGGCTGGCGTTCACCGCCAAAAGCACCGCCCCCACCAGAATGGTAAAGGCCTGGGCCGCCCCGGCCAGCGCCGCTGCACCGGCGGCCCGGCGCAGGCCATACCGCCAGCACAGCAGGCAGGCGTAAAGCGGCAGCGCCAGGGTAAGCACGGTGCCCACCCCATGCACCAGCCAGCGGGCCGCCGCCATGGCAGGGGCCAGCCAGAAATAAAACAGCTGCGGCAGCGCCATCAACGCCAGCAATGCAGGCAGCACCATCCACCAAAACCGATTCGTGTTCCGCTCCATGTTCTGTCTCCTCCTGTTCGTTTGCCGTGTGATTCATCCGGTTCAGTTCGTTCCGTGGTTCGTGTTCAGCGGCTGGCCGCAGTGGGGGCAAACCGCCGCCTGCGGGCTGACATTGCCGTGGCAGCAGGGGCACTGCCGCAGCCGCCCCGGCAGCGGCGGCGTACCCGCCGGGCCGCCGGTTTGTGCCATCGTGCCCACCGTCTGCTGCAGGGTGGGCCAGAGCTGGCTCAGCAGCAGCGCCTGCGCCAGAGGTGCGGCCATCCCGCCGCCGCTCCCCTCCCCGGCGCTGCTGCCCCGGGCAGGCAGGCCGGTCATGGCTTCCGCCAGCGTGCGCCGGTCCAGATTTCCGCCCCAGATCCGCTCCAGATGGTCCTTCTCCAGGTCGGTCTGCGTGCGGCCCGCGGCCTCCTGGCCTTCCAGCTCGTGCAGGCGCGCCCAGCCTTCCTCGGGAATGTTCACGGCCGTCACCGCAAACTGTTCCAGGCCCAGGCCAAACTCCGCCAGGGCCTGGGCCAGCGGGCCGCGGGTCTCGGCGGCAATGGCCCCAAGGCTTCGGTTAAACTCCACAATGGTATGGCGGTTCAGTGCCCCGGCCAGAGTCTGCCGCAGCGGGGCCAGCACCAGCTGGCGCAGGCAGGGCTCCAGATCCTCGTCCGAGAACACGGCCTGATAGGTGCCCACCATCGTTTCCAGCGTCCGCAGAGGGTCCGTAATGCGATAACCCAGATTGCACGAGGCCAGCGCCTCCATGGTCAGGCGGTAGCGCCGTTCCTCAAAGGGGAGCGGCCCGGTGCCCAGCTGCATGAATTTCGTTCTCTGGGTGGACACAAAGAACACGGTCACGCTCACCGGCGCTTCCCCGCCGGTCATCAAATTGCGCAGCCGCACGAAAAAGGGGTCCACCCCGGTCATCAGTTCATAGCGCCCGGGCCAGTACGGCCCGACCACCTGCCCATTCAGGGCGACAAAGGCCTGGGTTCCGGCCGACACCAGCAGCACGCTGCCGTTTACCACCGTCCGCCCCGGGCCGCAAAGCTCCGGAATCACGCGAATCAGGCTGCTTCCGCCCGGATCACGAATCACCCGCTGCAGCATGGGTACACCTCCTGTTGGTTCAGCGGCCCGCCTGTTTCATAAGGGCAACGGCCCTCAGCGAAGCCACGTGGTAAATGTTCCAGTATCCCGGCAGGCCGCGCAGGGCCGCGCTGACTGCCCGGCTCATCTGCGCGTCGGTGCACGGCAGCTGCATCTGCCCGTAGGCCATGCCGCCCTCCCGGGCACCGCTGCGCAGATGGCAGGTCAGCTCTTCCAGTGAGCCGACGCTGTGCCCGTGCAGCCGGTAATAGCTGTACGCCTCGGTGCCGCAGGCGGGCAGGCCCTGCCTGGCAAATCCGCTGTGGTCCCGTGCGATCTGCTCGTCCGTCAGGTTGAAGTACCGATAGAGCATCGCGCCTTTCCCCGGCTTCTCCCAGGTCACATCGCAGTGCACCGGTTCGCCGTTCAGCCAGACCATCGCCCAGCAGTGGCGCTCTGTGCGCCCTCTCCCGAGGATTTGAACGCAGGCCACCCCGGCCCGGCGCAGGCAGTACAGCAGCAGGGCGTTCTGCCCCTCGCACACGCCCCGTGCGGTCAGCAGCGGCCCTACCAGATTGTGCTCCTGCTTGCTTCTGGTGTCCTGGTAGCGCAGCTGCCGGGCCAGCCGGCTGTAGATGAATTCTTCCCGCTGCACAAGGCTCAGGGCCGCCGTTCCGGCCATCAACGGCAGCATTTTCTGCCGGAAGGCCGCCTGCAGCGCCTCGATCTCCGCAGGCGTATAAAGCATTTGCAGCCGCAGCTGCCCTTCCTGCCCGCCGCGGTATAAAAAGGTCATCTGCCGCCCGAGAAAGAAGTACTCCGGCCGGTCATGCCGCAGGGCCTTGCAGGCGGCAAAGGCATCGTCGTATGCCCGTTCCCGCTCCTCCAACGCCAGCGGAACCTCGGCGCGGTAATCTCCCCAGGCCAGTCGGCGGTCCAGCTCATCGTAGAACCGCCTCGCCTGCCCGGGCGGCAGCCGGTCCCTGTAAAAACAGCGACCAAGGGCGCGCGGCTCGCTCATGTCAGCCCTCCTCTTCCTTCGGCCTGCCCGGAATCGTCAGCGTGACGCGCACTTTGGTGCAGCGGCGCAGCTTTCCGGTAACACAGCGGACGGCACCTTTTGCCCCGTCCATGCGCAGGCAGCGGCTGACCAGCTCCATCAATGCCTCCACCGGGAACTCCTGCAGGGGGTGTTCCGTCTCCGCCGGGTGCGGCGCTTCTCTGGCCGCGGCCTTTGCGGTACGGCGGCACACGATCACCTGGGCATTCTCAAAGTTTTTGCCGATGCTGGCCAGCATCTGGCGGCGGATGGGGTCGCACACAAAGATGCACACCGGCGCTTTGGCTGCCCGGGCTTCTCCGCTGCTGCGGTCCGTCCCGGACCAGAACACGCCCAGATCCGGGTGGGTGTGGCCCTCCAGGCAGTATTCACTGGGCCCGTACTCCAAAAACGGGTCCACCACGCACCCCTGGGCATCCCGGTTGAAGCGCTTTTCATCCCGGAGATACTCGTCCCGGTAATACTCCAGAAAATCCAGCCCCGGGTTGTTCTCCCCGTTGGGGCCGAGGCCGGAGGCAGAGCTTCGCGTCCGGTTCATGGTGTGCACCTGCAGAAAGTGGCTGACCACCACATTCACCCGGCCGTCCTTCTCCAGGAAGAAATGCCCCAGCCCGATGTATTTCTGCTCCAGATGGTTCATGGGGGAACGGCGGCCGTAGCTCACCATCATGGTCAGTTCTTCGGCGGCTTCCGGCAGAAAGAACACATAGTGCCGGCCCTTGCCGTGGCGCTCTGCCTGAAAGCTGCCGCAGTTCTTTTCGATCACCGCGGCGATCTCCACCGCGCTCAGCACCGGATACGTGCGGGACGGCGTAATGGGGCGCGGCGGCAGCGGCGGGCAGTTCTTTTTCACTTCCATCGCATGGTCTCCTTTGCTTTGCGGGCTTTGCCCGGCGGTTCGTTTCTCGCCCGCCGGGCAGCAACGTCGGTTTTTCAGCTGCGGCGCGGCAGCGGGGGCGGCGTGCCCGGGCCGGGGGCGGCACGGCGCACCGGCAGCGGCGGCCGCTGCGGGGCTTCCAGCAGCTTGGGCGAAATGGTGGGAAAGCGCCCGCTCGCCACCCCGGCCCGGTGCCAGTCCGCCACATCGCCGTTGGCCATGGAGTCGTATCGGGTCACGGCCGGGTCGTGGATCATATCCTTCACCAGCTTTTCCGCCACCGTAAGCATCGAGCTGGTATAAATTTTCCATTCGTCAATGCAGGCGGCCCCGCTGCGGAACACGTTGGGGCTGGCCAGCCGCCGCTTCGCCGGGTAGGCGGCTTTCACGCTTTTCAGCGGATAACCCAGAAACACCGCCACCTCCGCACTCATGGACGTGCAGCTCTTAGGGGAAGTGTCGTCCCGGTCGGTGAGGTAATGGCTGGGGGCGTGCACCGTGATCCGGAAGCGGAACTCCTCCCCCGGCTCGCAGGCCACCTCCTCCACCGTCACGTATCGGGGGTTGAACATTCCCTGCAGAACGCCCCAGTCGTTGCGGATGGCCTCGCGGGATTCCCCGTCCGAAATGGAAACGGGCACGCTGCTGCCCCGCTCGTCCGTATAAGTCGTGCTGTATGCCATGCTGCTCCTCCTTTTATTCCAAGCGCTGCACCCGATGCATCTGCTCCGGGTCGCCCCGCAGGGCAAATACGATGGTTTCCTTGCTGCCGTCGGCCTGCGTGCAGCGCACCTTCAGATGTGCGCCCAGCGGGTAGCCCAGCTGGAACAGGGTCCGCTCCTTCAGTTCCGGGTCGCTCGCAGGCGAAAACGCATAGAGCACATCGTCCATCGCAAAGTCCACGTCATACCGGGCCGGGCGGCCGGCGGCGCGGCAGGCCTCACAGCGCAGATCCTGCAAAAAGGTGCGGCCCTCGTGCTGCATCACCTGGATGGGCGTGCCGCAAACGTGGCACAGGTCACTGCGGATGAACCCGGTATAGGTGCGCTGTTTGTAGTTCAGCCAGTGCACCTGCAGTTCAAAGGCTGCCTGCCCCAGCCGGGCGGCGATCTGCTCCAGCGCCTGACCCAGCGTGAGCGTCAGCACCGTGCCCTCCAGCCAGAGAATTTCCTTCGGCGGCTGAACCGCACAGCCCGGGCAGCCCCTCTTTGCCTTGGGGCGGGTCACGGTCAGCTCCATGGTCGGGTAGGCGTAATAGGTCAGGCGCCGGTTCATGGCCTCTTTCACACCGATCACCTGCGCGCGGAACTGCTCCGCCGTCAGGTTGGCCGCATGGCTGCTGGCCAGCCCGCTGGTGCGCACCGGCACCGTTTCACCGTCCACCGTGCGCAGCTGCGGCCCGCTGCAGGAGGTGCGCACGGCGCCGTTTTCCAGCCAGCGCTCGTCCATCAGGCAGCGCAGGCAGAACTCGCGGCCGTCCAGCATGACGCTGCGCGCCATCTCGTCCTGCGTGCCGTCCATGATCACCACGGGGCGGCGCTCCGGCGGCAGCTGCATCCACAGCTCGTTGAACAGGGCCTTGGCCGCATAATTGTCCAGGCACAGCACCACCACGTCGTAGTCCGCCAGCGCCTCCGGGCCGATCAGGCACAGGTCCGTGTCCACCCCGTTGGCGGTGCAGCCCTCTTCCAGGAACGGCTGCACCCGCCGGGCAACGCACCGGGCCTTGTTCTGGCCCACATCCTCCGGCGTGCGCACCAGGCAGCTGTGCTTGGCGGCATTTTCCAGCGTAAAAGTGTCAAAATCGAGCAGGTCCAGGCTGCAGCCCATTTTCACCAGCGCCTCTGCCACGTTGGAGCCAACCGCGCCCGCGCCGCAGATGAGCACGCGCTTGCCGCCGAACAGCGGCCGATAGGCCGACAGCTTCAAAGGATTGTACAGACGATCCTCCATCATTTCCTCCTGTTCCGTTTCCGTCCTCGGCGGCTTCACAGAATGGGCCGCCCGTTGGGAGCGATCCGGTGGCCGTTCGGGCACCGATAGCATCCGGCCGTTTCATTCCAGAAGATTTTCTGGGGCTGCCCGGGCAGGTTCCGTGCCCGGTCGATCGGGCAGCACGGAAACTGATCCGGCCGAATGCCCCGCGGCCCCGCGCCTGCCGCCGGGAGCGTGCGCCGCACCGCCGGTTCCGGCCGCACGGGCCGTGCAGCCCGCGGGTTCCGGTAGTTGACCGGCTCTTCCCGCCTTGCCGGCCGCGCCGGGCGCACATTTGCCGGGGCGGCCAGGCTCGGCCGATTGCCACCAGACTGCCGAAGCTCCGCCGGGCGGCTGCCTCTCCCCTGCGGCAGAGGCGGTGGCTGTCTGCTTTTGGGCGATGGTTTGCTGCGGCGGTTCAGGGCCATCCAGGCAGCCCCACCGCCCAGCAGCAGAATCGCCCCCGCTGCAATGCAAATCCAGTTCAGCATGTACGATTCCTTTCTTGGTTCACGGTGTTCCTTTTAAGCGGTTAAGCCACGCCGCCGTCGTCCGAAATGGTCAGCACGTCGCCGGCCATCAGGCCCATGCCCTCCACCGTCTCGTTCTCATCGCAGCTCTCCACGCCGGTGCGCTTGTTCACAAACACCAGCTTGGCCGCGTCCCGCCGGATTCCCAAATCCTGCGCATACGCGTCCAACAGCTGGCCCATGGTGTTGCCGCCCACCACCGGAACCTTGGCGTAGGTCACGCCGCTGCCCTTGTTCACCAGATCGATCTCCATCGTGGTCTGGGTGGTGCTGTCCTGCATGGTCGCTTCGCTCGCATCGAATTTGTTCCGTTCCGTCATGGTTCGTCTCCCTTTCTGCATTCATGATGTGGGTTTGAATCCGGATTCCACGGCCTTTTTGAACGCCTTGTGTCCGGATTTCCTTATGTCAAAACTCTCGCTGGTGGATGCATATTGTCGGATGCGTGAAGCAATTTTTGAAATTTACTGCAATTGGAGGAATTGATGCGAAACAACAAAAGCCGCGATGTCTGCACACCGCGGCTTTTGCTGTTTTGTTTCATAGGACATATGGTACGATAGGCACACAGGGAAGGCTTTGCGCATTGGTGTTGCTTTCTGCCGAGCCACTGGCTTCCCCTCGAGAGGAAGCTGGCGGCGCAAGCCGACTGATGAAGTGGCCTTTCTTATCGATGCAATTAGGACACGGTTATGCGGCAGGGTTTGCTTCTGTGCTTCTCTGCACTGAGGTTAAGTTGCAGCACTCATCCACCTCACATCTTCTCCGCCGCACAAAAAGCCTCCCTGCCCGATTGCAGGCAGAGAGGATTTGATTGGCGGTATTGCGTCAAGTGCTTACGTAATTACTTACAGAAGCTTAAGCGGCGGCCGAAGTGATAGAATATTAAAATTCACATACGATATGCTTCCCTTTGGAGCGTTCAATCATCGAGGATTACCCCTGCTCATGCGGGGAAAAGTGGCAGAGGGGTATGCCCCCGGGATCCCCCCGCTCATGATGTGCAGGGCTTTTTCTCTTGCCGGGAAAAGCTTATATCTGGCAGAATCATAAAAAAAGCGACTCGGCCGCGTAAGAATACTGCCGGGCCTGATTTTGATGATTTCCGGTAATCCGATTGAGCAGTCGCACATGAAAATCGCCAAGAATATATTGATGTACTGTGCCAAAAATGCAAGCGAAACCTTGACAGACTCGGTGCGACAAGAGATAATGTAAAAGAAATCAGCGCTTATGTTGAGAAAATGTATTTACGCACGCGATTCGCTGAATTTAAAGCTAAGTACATGACTATACAATGGAAGAAGGGGCAATCATGATCTGGAATCCTCCTGAAGAAATACGGCAGTTGGAAGCTATCTGGATGCCTTATAAAGATGCAATTTTGGATGGAAATTTTGATAAAGTTCCCCCTGAAGCGCTTGAGGCTTACGAAAAGGATAAAGCCTGGGCATGGGAGCAGGACCAATAACTACCACGGTGCAGATGCATCGTGGTTTTTTCATGCCCATTTCGCCCGCATAAGGGCAGCATGGGCACCCTCGCAGCAAGCAATGCGTCCCCTGCCCCAATCCGCCATAAACGAAAAAAGTCACCCTCCCGCATCACTGCGGAAAGGTGACTTTTCTAAAAGAGAAAGCCGGCACCTACCTATTTTCGCAGGTCGTCTCCAACCAACTATCTTCGGCACGACAGAGCTTAACTTCTGTGTTCGGAATGGGAACAGGTGGAACCTCTGCGTCATCGGCAC